>JACCDQ010374422.1_pt1 | contig 18223 bp, 17 predicted proteins | sample 7446031 | NCBI WGS metagenome assembly JACCDQ01 (sample SAMN15323442, study PRJNA562643) | freshwater metagenome | isolation source: river surface water | place: USA:Blue River Watershed | collected 2017-08-17
CCCTATCCCCCCATCTCCCCCTCACCTCCTCTCCGCCTAGCCATCGCCCGCGATCGCGCCTTTAACTTCTACTACGCCGATACCCTTGACTTACTCCAAGATCTAGGAGCCGAAATCGTCTATTGGAGTCCTCTCGTTGATCAATATCTACCCCCGAACCTTCAGGGACTTATCCTGGGCGGTGGTTTTCCCGAAATTTTTGCAGAAACCCTCAGCGAGAATTTCCCCCTGCGAGATCAATTAAAAAAACTCATCCATCAAGGACTTCCCACCTACGCTGAATGTGGGGGATTAATGTATCTCTGTGAAACCCTCACCGATTTTGCGGGTAAAACTTGGCCTATGTTGGGCATCCTACCCACCCAGACCGTAATGACTTCCAAACTCACCCTAGGATACCGTCACGCAAAGGCGATCGCCCCTAGCCCCATGACTCCCCCAATGACTCAACTGTGGGGGCATGAATTTCATCACTCCCATCTCACTCAACCCGTAACCGATCCCCTCTTCATCCTGCAAGGGAGTTTGCCCCAAGACCCTCAAACAAGAGAAGGTTGGTACTCTCCTAATATTCATGCCTCCTACCTCCATCTTCACCTGGGTGATAAACCCCAACTTCTGCAAAACTTTCTCCAAAAGTGCCTTGCCTTTTCCCAAAACCTGCGTTAGCTTAAAAAGCAACAAACAACTTTAAGTCTTTTCCGTCAAGGGAAATAGGAGGTGATGTCCATGGTAGAAAGTAGTAAACGCCTGGGTCACTTAGTTGAAGTTAGCCAACTGTGCGTCGGAGCTATTCTCTAGACTAGCGGCTCTCTTCCAACCCAGACCTCTCGTTGGAGTTTCTTCCGACAGTTAGGTTTCAACTTAAGATAGACCCGACTAGACCGCTTCTCTGGATACTCCGGAGGAGCGGATAGTTTTTGTTAAAACGCTGATCCCCTCGACAACCTTCCCCCTAGCAAGGGATTGACAGTTTCTTAAGTGGACTACTACCAAGCGGAAAGGCTTATCCTATAAGTCTTCAACGCAGTTCTGAGGAATCGTGTTCTGGGGAAATTGGCTCCCAAACGTTCCTAATCTTGTCATCTCTTAAAAAATTTTTGTAATATTGTGGAATCATTGAGTCACTATAGCTCTGGTTCCTAGTAGAAACTCTTAATTGCGTTACGTTTAGGGAACAAGCCTCTAGGAGGTAGTCCTGTCCCAACGACAACGAACTCCCTGACCGAGACCCTAAATGTAAAAATTAAGGTTATCTATTCGCCAAAGCTGTAAAGCTGTGTATAATGTTAAAAGGTATAGAGTCCTAGACCCTATCCGTTGAATTCAGGTGTGAGGAAAAGCAAAAATGCTTAAAATGTCTTGGAAGTCTTTGCTGATTAGCCCAGCTATTCTTGGGACTGCTCTTGTCGCTACGTCTGCACAAGCCGCTCCCGACGCAAGTGGTGCTAATGCCAACAGCGATAAAGTTTTAATTCAAATTGATAACTACGCTAACGAAGGTCAAACCAATAGTGTTGACCAAGTTACCAGCGTTAGTGAACTGCGGGATGTTCAACCCACTGAATGGGCCTACGAAGCACTAAAAAGCCTAGTTGAGCGTTATGGTTGTATTGTCGGCTATCCTGACCGTACCTTTCGGGGTAATCGCGCACTGAGCCGTTGGGAATTCGCGGCTGGTTTGAACGCTTGTATGAACGTAATGGAGCGTTTAATCCAAGAGAACGTTGCGGTTCTCCGTGAAGATATTGATAAGCTCAAACGGTTAATGCAAGAGTTTGAAGCTGAATTAGCGGCTTTAGGTGCTCGTGTTGACAACCTCGAAGCTCGTACCTCCTTCTTAGAAGACCACCAGTTCTCTACAACCACTAAATTAACTGGGGAAGTCATTATTGCTCCTACCGGTATTTTTGGTACCAAGAAAACCCTCAATAATGAAACGAACAACAACCAGTTTGCAATGCAAGACCGGGTTCGTTTGCAGTTTAACACCAGCTTTAGTGGTGATGACCTGTTGGTCACTCGTCTTGCGGCTGGGAGTGCGGCTCGCTTCAAGAGCTTCTATCCCACAAACGATATTCTCGACCCTGCTACGGGCCAGCCTTTAGGGATTGTGGGTGATGCCTACGAAAGCCCGACTTTCACCCAGCAGTTTAACCTCGCCCCCAGCACCAACAACAGTGTCTCGGTGGATTGGTTAGCCTACTATGTCCCCATTGATTTAGGTAAAGATTTCCGTCTGAATACCTATATCGCAGGTTGGGGTGGTCAATGGGCTGACTTCGTTCCTACCCTAAACCCCTATTTTGAAGACTACGACGGTGGTAAAGGTTCTCTGAGCGAGTTCTCCCAGCGTAACCCCATCTACCAAATCGGTGGTGGTGGTGGTATTGGTGCCAGTCTCCAACTGGGTTTCTTAGAAGGCATTCTTGGCCCCAGCTCCCTCAGTTTTGGTTATTTAGCGGGTAATGCTAACAGTCCTCTGGGGGGTAGTAATACTACATCTCAGCCGAATGTTAACCCCCTCACTGGGCAAAACTATACTTTCTCGGAAGGCGGCCAAGGGTTATTCAATGGTAACTACGCGGCTTTAGCTCAGTTAAATGCCAACATTTCTGATGGGATCAACTTAGCCTTCACCTACGTTAACGCTTACTCGACCCCTGACAGCCCTATCTTTAACCAAGGTGGTTCTAGCGGTGTAGGGATTGTTGGTACGACAGCCGCTAACTTGTCTCGTTATCAATTGAATCGTTCCCTTGAGTATGGTGGAATCGGTGCACCTCCTGTTTCCCCGTCTGACTATAATGGGTCGGGTAGTGTCGCTAACACGACCAACAATATGGTCAATCCCTTTGACTTTGGTGGTAAGCAAACCAATAGCTACGGTGTTCAAGCGGCGATTAAATTTGCTGACTGGTTGAACTTTAGTGCCTTTGGTAGCTATACCAACGTAACCTTAATTGGTAAAGATAACGGTGACATCTGGACGTATGGTGGTGGCTTTGCTTTCCCTGACCTCGGTAAAGAAGGCAACATCTTAGGGATCTTTGCAGGTGTTCAGCCTTACATTTCCGGTTTAAGCAATCGTGTTGGCTCGGTTTACAATCTGCCGGTCTCCAATCCCTTTACTGCTGAACTGTTCTATAAATACCAAGTTACCGACAACTTATCCCTCACTCCTGGCGTAATCTGGATCTCTAATCCTGAGCAAACCACTGGTGAAACCAACGGCTCTGTGATTGGTACTCTGCGTGGAACCTTTACTTTCTAAACATGGGATAGGTTAACTTAGCTCTTCCTATTGTTCTATAAACTGTTAATGCCCTGCTTTAAGCAGGGTTTTTTGTTGTACGATACCTAGAGATGAGTCTTAGAAACGCCCATGAAAATTGCCCATGATGTCACAGAGTTAATTGGTCGTACTCCTTTAGTGCAACTCCATCGTATTCCTGAACAAGAAGGTTGTGTTGCCCAAATTGTGGTGAAGCTAGAGGGGATGAATCCGGCGGCTTCGGTGAAAGACCGTATTGGGATCAATATGATTCGGCGTGCTGAACAGGCCGGCTTAATTCAACCGGGAAAAACGGTTTTGGTAGAGCCAACCTCTGGGAATACAGGTATTGCTTTGGCGATGGTGGCGGCGGCTAGGGGTTATCAATTGATTTTAACGATGCCCGAAACGATGAGCTTGGAACGACGAGCTATGCTCCGGGCCTATGGTGCGCAGTTGGAGTTAACGCCAGGAAGTGAGGGAATGGGGGGCTGTATTCGGCGGGCAACAGAGATTGTGGCAACGTTACCCAATGCCTATATGCTACAACAGTTTCAAAATCCTGCTAATCCTGAAATTCACCGTTTGACGACGGCTCAGGAAATTTGGGAGGATACGGAGGGGCAAGTGGATTTTTTGGTGGCGGGGGTTGGTACCGGCGGCACGATTACAGGGGTAGCAGAGGTGATCAAACAACTGAAGCCAAGTTTTCAGGCGATCGCCGTTGAACCGAGTAATAGCCCAGTGTTGTCGGGAGGTAAACCCGGCCCCCATAAAATTCAAGGGATTGGAGCGGGCTTTGTACCGGAAGTCCTCAAGCGGGAATTAATTGATGAGGTGATTACGGTATCCGATGGGGAGGCGATTGATTATGGTCGTCGTTTAGCGAGGGAAGAAGGACTATTATCAGGAATTTCCAGTGGTGCGGCTTTATGTGCGGCAATTCAAGTTGCCAAACGTCCTGAAAATACCGGGAAGTTGATTGTGATGATTCAACCCAGTTTTGGGGAGCGGTATCTCAGTACACCATTATTTTATGACTTGAATGCAACAGAAGCTTAAGGGACTTTGTTGATTTCATTATTTAGCGATTCTTTCAAGTTTTTCTGTACTAAAAACTAAGATAAAAAACATGAATTAATTTGAAGAAATACAAATTTTGTCTGCTAGAGAGTGTGGCTGTCTCTATGGGGGTTCAGGATTTGACGGGATTTTGAGGTGGGCGATCGCCTCTAAACCCTGTGGGCAGTTCTCAGAAAATCAAGGTAGGGGCAATTCTAAGGGGATGGCTCCCATTAAACCTTTGCGAAAATCGTTGAGGAGTTGTCGAGCGGCTCGTTCTAGATCTTGCTGATACCGTTCCTCGGCTAACCGATGCAGGTAGTCTTCACCGGTCATGCCGGTTTCGGGAGTCACCTGATAACGATTCGTTAAAAAGGCAGATAATTCCAACGCCAATAGCAAGTCAAGGAAGGCGATCGCCACCGCTTGATTTTCATAGGCCGCTTCGCCAATATCTTCACAAATCGCTAACTTAATCGCATCGTTTTGATTATCGAGTTTTAAGGGAATCACCCCAGGCGCATCCAATAATTCAATGGTCTCAGAGATTCTTACCCACCGTAATTGACGAGTGACCCCTGCCCGCCGCGCACTTTCCACCACCTTGCGACCTAACAGACGATTAATCAAGGCCGATTTACCCACATTAGGAAAACCAATGACGACCGCTCGAATGGGTCTGGGTTGCATTCCCCGATTTTTACGCCGTTCATTGACCGAGACCCCGGCTACTTGGATAGCCTTGGCGATCGCCTTGACCCCCTGACCTGATTGGGAATTAGCCGGATAAGCGTCTATCTTTTGGGATTTGAACCAGGCCAACCAATCCTTTAGAACGGCCTCTGGGATCATATCCCGACGATTAAACACGACAATACGCGGTTTCGCGCCGATCCATTCCAAGAGTTGGGGATGGTGAGAAGCCAAAGGAATCCGAGCATCCAGCACTTCTAACACTACATCTACCCGACTGAGTTGTTCCTTGAGTTGACGTTCCGCTTTGGCAATATGCCCTGGATACCATTGAATTAAGGTCATGTTTTCCCCAAAAAATTAGGATGATGGCTAGGACTGGGGCAAGGCAACCAAGACAAACCGAATTACCGTGCCGATGATCGCTGTCTCCACAATGCCGATTAATGTCCAGACCTGCCGATTTTGACTACCTTCTAACCTTTCCACTCGTTTATCCAAGCCATCCAGTTTTTCTTCCATCCTTGCTTGATTGGTTTCTACACGGGCGAGGCGTTCATCGAGTTTATGGCAACGTTCGTCTATTTTTTCTAGTTGACGGTCAAAGCGATCCTCCATCTTTTCCAATGTCTGCTCTAACCGGTCAAAGCGTTGGTCAAGACGGTTCAGCACCTCTTTTAAGTCGGTTTCAATGATGAGGGATTCTGGCATGGCGACTCTCAACGGTATAATCTAAGCCGGAATGGATCTGTTGCCATTATAGAGCGTTTCATGGTTTCCCTTTCCCAGGGGGCTAGTACCGGCAGCGATCGCTGTCTGGGAAATTAATTTTAGGAGTAGAAGCGATTCACCGTCAAAAATTACCGACTCAATTATTAGCGACCCATCAAAGTGGGGCCGATCTACGTGGCATTACCCTAAGCCATGGCCATTTAGCCGGGGTGCAATTAACCAACTGCGATCTACGGGGGGCGAATTTTGCCTATGCCCAGCTTCAGGGGAGTAATTTTATTGGGTCAGATTTGCGATCGGTGAATTTGTTAGAAGCCGATGCCAGTGAGGCCAATTTTATCGCCACGAATTTACGCCATAGTCAGTTACGCCGGGGCCTCTTTTGTCGGGCATTGTGTCAACGCTCAAATCTCAGTGAAGCCCAATTACAGGAAGCCAATTTTAATGAAGCGGATCTCCGTCAAGTCATTTTTACCTTAGCCGAAGCCCAGGGCATTTACCTCTATCGCGCTTGTTTGCATCAAGCCAAATTGGTTCACGCTTTTTTTCAGCAGGCCTACGCCATCGAAGCGGATTTTAGTCAAGTCGTCGGCGATCGCCTAGATTTACGGTGGGCCAACTTAAAAAAGGCCAATTTTCGCTATGCCTGTTTAACGGGGGCTAAATTTCAAGGAGCCAATTTAAGCCAAGCCGACTTTACCGGAGCCGATTTACGGGGGGCCAATTTCCAACACGCCAACCTCCAGCAAACCTTATTTCTCCAAACCCAATTAGATGACGTGAGGTGGTCATAGCCCGGTAAAAAAGTGATACTCTATGCTCTGACCATTGCATTTTTGCTTTTTCGGAAAGCTAGGGACACCATGACCAAACGACACGTTGGGCTATTATTTGGGGGACGTTCAGGGGAACACGAAGTCTCAATTAATTCGGCACGAGCCATTTATCAGGCCTTAACCCTAGACGAAAACATCAATAAATACGAAGTCACACCTTTCTATATCCAAAAAAGTGGCGTTTGGACGGATCCGTCACTATCGGCAGAAGTTTTAAGCCTCGGACAGCCCTTACCGGAACTCGATATTGACCGGGCGGATTTATGGCAATTTCCGGCGATCGCCTCTCAAATAGATGTTTGGTTTCCGATTTTGCATGGCCCCAATGGGGAAGATGGCACGATTCAGGGATTATTGACCCTGATGCAAGTTCCCTTTGTCGGCAGTAACGTCCTGGGTTCCTGTGTGGGCATGGATAAGTTAGCGATGAAAATGGCCTTTGCCCAGGCGGGGTTACCCCAGGTAGATTATGTAGCGGTGGAACGGAGTCAAATTTATTCTAATCCCTGTGTTTTTCCCCAGGTATGTGACGAAATTGAACAAAAGTTAGGCTATCCCTGTTTTGTCAAACCCGCTAATTTAGGCTCTTCGGTCGGCATTGCCAAGGTGCGATCGCGGGCGGAATTAGAAGCGGCCTTGGACAGTGCGGCGGGTTACGACCGACGGATCATCGTGGAAGCCGGTTTACCCCATATCCGAGAAGTGGAATGTGCCGTCTTAGGAAATGATCATCCCCAGGTGTCCATCATTGGCGAAATTACCTACGACAGTGATTTCTATGATTATGAAACCAAATATACCGATGGTCGCGCCCAACTCCATATTCCTGCCTCACTACCAGAAACCGTCGTTCAAGATATTCAACGCATGGCTATCCAAGCCTTTAAAGCCGTAGATGCGGCCGGGCTGGGTCGTCTAGACTTTTTCTATCAGGAAGCGACCGGTAAAATTGTCATTAACGAAATTAATACCCTACCGGGCTTCACTACGTTTAGTATGTATCCCCAACTCTGGCAAGCAACCGGTGTCCCCTTTGCCCAACTGGTGGATCAACTCATTCAATTGGCCTTAGAACGAGCTTAATCTATGACCCGCGCCAAACTGTTACAACCTGATTTAGTTCTGGGAAATACGATTCTTCATCTATCACCCCAAATTCTCCAAAAACATCAGTTACAAGGGTTAGTCCTCGATGTGGATGAAACCCTCGTTTCTTTTCGTCAGACGGATGTTTCCCCGGAGTTGCAGACCTGGGTAGAGACGATTCGCCCAATTCTGCCGGTTTGGCTGGTTAGTAATAATCTCAGTGAAGCGCGGATTGGCCGCATTGCCGACAGTTTAGGACTCCCCTACCTCTTTGGAGCCGCCAAACCCTCCCGGCGGAAGTTACGCTATGCCCTCGCTGAAATGAAGTTACCCGTTGCCTCGGTGGCCATGGTCGGCGATCGCCTCTTTACCGATGTATTAGCGGGGAATCGCCTGGGAATGTTCACCATTTTGGTAGAACCCATGGTGCATCCCGAATTGCCGCCCAAAAATCTCTCTTTACGAGATATTGAGGTCTGGATTTCCGAGAAATTGGGGGTCACGCTTCATCATTCGCAACATTAGTTTACAAATCCCCGAAAATCTTCACAAAACGCAAATCTTAAAAAAATATAAAGAATCTGGGGATCACCCCCGAAATAGGGAATATTATTGATATAGATTCAAATGGGGTCAGCCAATATAAAGACCCTAACTATAAGAAAGATAAAGGAAGGGATAGGGTGAGTTCGCTCTATCCTTTTCGCTGTCAACCGCTTTTACCCAGTCCCCTGAGTCGTCTGAAATTTCAAGATTTCCCGACATTTTGTTACGTTTCTCTACGCTTCTTTAGATAACTTTGTAACAAATTGGCTCTACATCCCAACTTTCATCCAGGCAAGAGCAAGATGATTCATTAAGATTCATTAATCTGCTTAAAGGTCAGGGGCCAGGGTTTGCAGAGCCGTCGCAACATCCATCGGGGCATAACCCAGGGCATAGGCGCGATCGCTGTTTAAGGACACATCTTTGGGGCGGGCCGCCGGCATCGGAACATCGGCCTGGGAACAGGGCTGGATTTGTGTTTGAGGCATCCTCAAGCAGTCGGCCAATAATTGACCGAATTGGTAACGAGACAGGGAAGCTGGCCCTCCTAGGTGTAAAATGCCCCCCGTTCCCCTAAGCAAGGCCAACAATAGCCCCCGGCTGGCATCCCCTGCACTCACCGGCGATCGCCACTCATCGGTAAATAATGACAACACCTGTTGATGGCGCAGTTTCGTAATAAACGGTTGCATAAAACTCTGAGAAAAAGGTGAAGGCAACCCAAACATGAGGGGCATACGCGCAATGCGAATAGCCGGATTAAGACGGTGTAATTGGATTTCAGCCTCTACCTTATGCGCTCCATAGCAATTTAGGGGATTGACGACATCGGTTTCGCCGTAGGGCGGACAAGTGCCATCAAAGACTAAATCCGTTGACGCGAAGACCATCGGAATAGATCTATCCGTACAGGCTTGGGCTAAATTCAAGGTATTAGCTACATTCAGTTGATAGGATAGCGACGGGTTTTGCTCACACTGGTTCGGTTGAGACAGGGCCGCTAAATGAATGACTCCATCCGGTTGAATCGTTTTTAGGGTCTCCTGCACCAAGAGGCGATCGCCTAAATCCAGCGACAAAGTTGGTACCCCCGCTAGGGTAATCCGATGGTGATGGTACGTCCCAAAGACTTGCCAATCTGCCAAAGCCTCCCGGCATAAATTCCAGCCGAGAAACCCACTGGCTCCCGTCACAAGTAAGGTCGGTTTGCTGGCCATAGAACGACTACAATAATCCTTCTAAACGCCGTCGAATCCGTTCCAACTCATCATCAGATAATTCATTCTCCGCCTCATCTGAGGTCGTTTTTGCCTTGGGCTTCAGTATGCCATCGGGATCCCACTCTCGATCCTCAATATTTTTTTCAGGAGGAATGGCTAACATCCCCTCCGCGACCAATTCCCACTCGTAACCGGCTTCTTCACAAAACATTTCGATCTCTTTAGAATCCATCGGCTCCACCGTCGGGGTCGGAAAATCCTGGGCTTCTAAAAGCAGGGCAAATCGTGTTGCATCATCCTCCGATTCAAACATTAAAATTTTATTGCGCCCGCCCATCTGAATCGTATGAATACCTTCATTTTCTGTTCGAGCATTGAATAATAAAACATAAACGCGCATGGTGTCTAAACTATTCGCCAAACTAAACAACTAAACTTAAAGCTGATTAACGTTCATTAACCTTTGGTGGCTTCCCGTCACGCTTCGTCAGCAAATAAACGAATCGAGAAATCAAAGGGATTGACCAAGAATATTAATGAAGAATCAATCAAAAATCAATAAAGAGTTAATTAATCCTCAATATCCCCTTGGTGGGGTAAAGAAGCCCAGAAGCCCCCCTGACCGAGAGTCCTTGCCTGGGGAAGTATTCTAGTCTGCGGTCAGTTCGCCTTGACTAACCTTGTGACCCCCTAATTGCGAGTTAACCACTTTTGCCCATTTAACCGTTGGAGCGTGTAATTAACCATTAAATCTAGGGTCACTTTCCGTTCATCAATCATAAAGGACTCTAGGGTACTCGGTGGATTGCCGCCCATCGCCCAGGAAAAAGCCTTGGCTCCCCCAATCGAGTCATCTAAAAAATAAATGCGAAATTGACGCTTACTGCCTGACCAATTCCCTAGAACCTGCCAACAGTCTCCCTTGTCCTCTAAACCAGACACTGGGATTTTTTGTTTTTGAAATTGGAGATGAATATCCGTTAATCCCGCCTGGGTCAAAGCCGTTTGTAAACTTGGCGTGAAATGTTGCTCGATAAATTCCGTGAAAGGCTTATCTTCCAAGGCCGGTTCCTTGGTTTTTTTCGCCACAGCCGCTTGCTCACTCTTGGCGGATTTTGGGGGTTGGGAGGTGGGGGTTTCTTCTGCCATAGAATCTAAACCAGGAATCTCTCAGGTAATGAATCAAGTCAAATATAGCAAGTTTAAGTCCGCTTACTGTTAGGGTTGGCAGTATTCGGCCAATAATCAAAGAATAGCAGAGGTTGGGACGCGATTCCCACCCCATCAAGAGAGGGCTAACTGATTACTGACTCGCCTTAACACGCCGTTAATAAAGCGATAGCCTTCTTCATCGGAATACCGTTTAGCGAGTTCCACCGCTTCATTAATGGCAATTTTTTGGGGAATTTCTAAAAAGCACATTTCCGCTAAGGCCAAACGCAGAATGTCCTGGTCAATGCGGGGTAAGCGTTTGAGTTGCCAATCCACCATGGCCGTTTCGAGTTGTTGATCAATTTCTTGACGACGACGCTGGACAGTACTAATGACGCTAATGGCATAGTCGCGCACTTCGTGTTGATTGGCCATCTGTACCATTTCTGGTAATTCTAAGGCGATCGCCACCCGATTAATGGCCGACTGGGTTAAGGTCATGGCTTCTTGCACCATTGCCTGGACACTATCCAGGGCAGTGGAACGCAGTTCCTGGCTTAACAACCTTTCCTGACTCCGATGGATTTCCTCCGCCGCCGTGGCCAAATTTTCCTGGGCTTCACTGGTTAAGGTGCGAATGGCCGCTAACAAAAGAGGATTAATCTCCTCCGGGTCTAGGGCAGTTGTCTCATTTTTCAGTTGACTTAAACTCAGAAGAGCTAATTCCCTCGCCATACGACGGGGCTGTTGACGGGTAGAAGAACGTGGGGGCATAAAAAAAGAAAGACTAATGAAGAGAAGTGCAAAACCAATTCAGGCAATTCCGACCTAACACAACTTTTGGCCGGTCGATCAGCCAGGCAAATAAACGTTAACGCCGCTCACTCAACAGCGATCGCAAGCCCATTCCTCCAGCCACACCATAGCCGATCGCCAACATTAAACTATTGAGACCGGTACGCAGACCTTGCTTTAAAGCTTGGGTCGTTGCTTCCCCCTCCGCCGTCCGTTGACGATCCTGTAATTGCGTTTCTAATTGCTTTTTAATCTCATCAATTCGTTTCTTATAGGCCGCCGGATCCTTAGATAAATCCCGTAACCCCTGCAATTGTTCCTTTTCCGTTTGGAGAGCTTGTAACTGTTGAGGATTTAGCTGACTGCCTTGGAATTGCCCGCTCTGTAACACTTGATTCCGTTGAGCAATTTGCTGATCTAACACCTGGGGATTTTGCGAAAGCGCATTCACCTGGGCTAAAAACTGTTGAATTTGTGCCTTCCCTTGGTCAGCCCCCTTTTCAATTTGCGTAAGAGCCAACGTCTTTGCCTGATTCAAATTATTCAAATGCACCGGCACCAACAGCAAGAAGATTAAACCCAACAAGGCCGATAACACAAAAACCGGCAAGCGCAGATCAAAACCGGTTGGCTTGCTACCATTCGCTGTCGCCACCATGGCATCAATCCAATACCCGATCAGGATCATACCAACCCCCACCATCGGCACAACGCCCCGATCCACTAAACTTGTCACAAAACTGAGTAGCCATTGTTGATCACCCCAATTAAAGGGAATGGCTAGGGTGAGATAATCCAGCAGAGAAGACAGAATGAAAATCGTGCCAAATAATTTAAGACAGAGAGCTGTAAAAACGGAACTATTCATGGAACCTAGAAGGATTTAATGGGAAGGCCGCTTACTCATTGTATTGTAAAGTGACCCAGTAACATTTATCGCCAAGGCGCAAGCCCGCCCCCATTCCCCGATCCCAAACTTCTAAGGGTTTTGCATACGAACGGGGATCAAATCAGGTAAACTTGTGGTGACTGTTCAGACAACCTTAACAAGGTGCGGAATTCCTATGGCTCTTGGCTACGTTGCCCTCGTTCTTCACGCCCACTTACCCTTTGTCCGCCACCCCGAAAGTGATTACGTTTTAGAAGAAGAGTGGCTCTACGAAGCGATTACCGAAACCTATGTCCCCCTCATCCAGGTTTTTGAAGGACTGAAGCGAGACGGTGTAGATTTCAAGCTCACCATGAGTATGACTCCCCCCCTGGTGTCTATGCTACGAGATCCCCTGCTACAAAAACGCTATGAGGAGCATCTGAGCAAACTTCAGGAATTGATCGACAAGGAAATTGTTCGTTATGAACATAATGGCCATTTAAAGTATTTGGCCGAGTATTACGCCAAGGAATTTGCCGCGATCCGCGAGATTTGGGAACGATTTGATGGGGATCTGGTAACGGCTTTTAAACAGTTTTTAGATTCTAACAACTTGGAAATTATTACCTGTGGGGCAACCCATGGTTATTTTCCCTTGATGAAAATGTATCCCCAGGCGGTCTGGGCGCAAATTAAAGTGGCCTGTGATCATTATGAGGAACATTTTGGCCGCGCTCCCAAAGGTATTTGGTTGCCGGAATGTGCCTACTATGAGGGCGTTGAACGGATGTTGGCCGATGCGGGTTTACGTTACTTTTTAGTGGATGGCCATGGCGTTCTCTATGCGCGTCCTCGTCCCCGTTACGGGACCTATGCGCCCATTTTCACGGAAACGGGGGTAGCGGCCTTTGGTCGGGATCATGAATCCTCGCAACAGGTTTGGTCTTCCCAGGTGGGTTATCCAGGATCGCCGGAATATCGAGAGTTTTATAAAGACCTGGGGTGGGAAGCAGAATATGAATATATTAAGCCCTACATTATGCCCAACGGTCAACGGAAAAACATCGGCATTAAGTACCATAAAATTACCAGTCGTCAAGGGGGGTTGTCGGATAAAGGGCTTTATGATCCCTATTGGGCCCGGGAAAAGGCGGCGGAACACGCGGGCAATTTTATGTATAACCGGGGGCAACAAATTGAACATTTAGCGGGCATTATGCAACGGCCTCCGCTGGTGGTGTCTCCCTACGATGCAGAGTTGTTTGGTCATTGGTGGTATGAGGGGCCTTGGTTTATTGACTATCTTTTCCGTAAGTCCTGGTTTGATCAAAATCGCTTTGCGATGACCCACTTAGCGGACTATTTACGCGGCCATCCGACGCAACAGGTTTGCCGTCCCTCCCAATCCAGTTGGGGTTATAAGGGATTCCATGAATATTGGTTAAATGAGACGAATGCCTGGATTTATCCCCATCTCCATAAGTTAGCAGAACGGATGATTGAAATCAGTCGTCGGGAAGCGGTGGATGAGTTGGAAGAGCGGGCTTTAAATCAGGCGGCCCGGGAAGTTCTACTCGCGCAATCTTCGGACTGGGCTTTTATTATGCGGACAGGGACAATGGTTCCCTATGCCGAGCGGCGGACTCGTTCCCACTTGTTGCGGTTTAACAAGATTTATGAGGATATTAAAGTGGGTAAAGTGGATGCCGGTTGGTTAGAAAAGGTGGAAGAAATGGATAATATTTTCCCCCAAATTGATTACCGGGTTTATCGTCCGATTTCGTAAGGGGAAGTCGGCGATCGCCTAAAACCTCCAGAGAATTTAGACAACTTATGAGGATTTAACAGTGTTAAATCCCTACAGACAAAAATATATTGTAGGGGCATAATATATTCTGTCCTGGCGGTAGAATTGTTTTTTTAATTGAAATTAGCCGAATTATAATGGGATGAATCCCTTGTCGTACTGGTATGAGTTCCTATCTTCATCTTGATTGTTTAGCAGTTACCCCCAAAACCCACTGTTTTTGTCAAAAGTGTGGACAAAAGCTCTGGCTCAAAAAGCGGGTTTGTACTCAGAACAGCATAAAAGGGATCGGGACTGATTAACCCTAGGGCTTGGAATATACTGGCTAAGGGGGAAGTTTTGGCTATCACTTCGGGGGGCGTAAATCCCGGCACGGACTGAAAATAGGCTTTGACTAACTGCACATGACTTAAATCGGTTCCTTCCCGCCAACGGGCGATCGCCTTTTGATAAAACATCCGGTTTGAGAAACTAATAATCACCACACCCCCCGGTGCTAAAATGCGATAAATTTCACTGAAAACGGCTTCGGGATATTGTAAATATTGGATGGAAACGGCAATTAATACTGCATCAAAGGAGTCATTTTCGAGGGGTAACTGAGGATTTTGATTAAGATCCTGCACAAAATAGTGATTTAGCCGGGGATTTTTGGCTAATTCTTCCGGGTTCATTCCATGACCTTCTACCCAGGCAAATTCTTGTTCCGGTGGTAAGTGGGAAACCCAACTACTCATTAAGTCTAAGATACGGCCCTGGGAGGGGAGGTGATCGCGGTAAAGTTGCGTTAATTGATCGATAAAATGATCATCTACATGGGTGACAAACCGAGGATAAGCATAAAAAGCTTGATCAGTATTATTATCAAAACGTTGACGATCTTCGGGTCGTAAAACCAACATAAAATTAATTGATAATTGATAATGAATAATTGATCTTGAGTGTTGAAGTCCCGTTGGTTTTCTCATCAATTTCCCTCAAATCAGTGCCCTAAAATAGGAAGCTTGAAGAGACCCACAAAAGATTGACAAAGAGAACAGGTTTAAACACCCGATAAGGCCTTATCTCCCAGGTCCATGGGCCCTAAATAACGACGTAGATAGGGAGAAAACACCTCATAAATTAAGGTCAATGGTTGGCGATCATGCCAAAACAAATAATGACGACCCCAAAAAGGCCCCACTTCACCAAAGGCCTTTTCTAAATGGGGACAATGCCCATAGTACAAACCCTGAATATCTCGATAGAGTTCCGTATGGAGCCGCGAAAGACTTTCCCAAATCGGTAAATTGCGATTTTCTAAATATTCATCTACATGATCTGCATTCCACCAGGAAACTGCATAGGCTAACCGTTGACCGGATACCGTTCTTAACCAGACCTGACGACGGAGCCAAGGCTTAGGAACCACAGCAATTTGGGGCGGTGCGTCAGGATCCTGATCTTCCACAGGGGTCATGGCAATGACATCTACCTCCGTTTTTTCCCCCGTTAACAGTTGCAGGTGGCGGGTGGGTGACCCATCTCCCAAAATTAAAATTTGCCAGGGAGGGGCTAATTGCGTCGGCGGTAATCCCTGTAAAACCTGGGCTTCATCACCTTGCCAAAGACGATCTAATGTGTACCAATCAGGGGCTAAAGGGGGCGTGAGGACGTTCAAACCGCTAACCTTTACAAAACTTAATGATTGCCCTGATCATAACAAATTGGAGCCAACTGCACAGAGAAACGGCGAACCGAATCGTTGGGGGATACTCCTTGGCTGGGGAAAGGGGCAATCAACCGCCAACTACCAATCTGGGAGGAAAAACCCTATGCCCTAGTCATTATCCCAACGCTCACAGGCAATCAGGTCGCCGATTTGATCTCGCAGTAAAAAGTCACTTCTTTCTAATTCGTATTCAACGCAGACCCATTCCCGGGCCGGAATATATTGGCACAGGACATAGATGGGTTGATGACGACTGACAACACCTTTCGTAACTAATTGACGGACTTCATCCTTCAACATAGAGATGGAGTAACCGTAGGTGGCCGGGGTGGGCAGGGCTGTAATACTCATAACAGAGATACCAAATTGGTCTTTCGAGGCTTGCTCATCAGTATAGTCTAAGGGAGCAATGGAGAAATCTCAAAACTTGCTGTATCGCTCATTACATTTTGTCGAGGTAAGGCAAACCCTGATGGGATCAATAGTTGGGAGAATGTTAATAATTTTTACAGTTCACAACAAAATGTGAAGCTCGACCAGCAGGATTTCAGGAGAGGCGATCGCCGAGTTATACCGAAAGAGTTTTCCATTGCCCCTTATAATTTGAAAGGCTAAGGGTTTTTCCTGAATTTTCGAGACATTTGCCCATGTTTTCCTGGCTTGTTCCCCTGGTTTTCGCCCAAACCCTCCCCCAAGGGATTCCAATTCCCGTGATTCCGCCTCCTCTCAATGCGGCCCCCACTCCCAAAGTTCCCCCAACTTCCACGACTCCCCCCGAAGGGATTGTCTCTCAGGAAATTACCGTTACCCAACCCGTGCGTCCCTTGCCAGGGAGTTTAGATAATATTCCGGTTTTAAATAGTAATAACCCAGAATTGATTTTTAACGAAGGGATCATTGTTTCTACCTTGCCTTCCATTGGTATGGGGAGTCCCTATGCCCATTTGAATTTTCCCTTTAAGGGTCGCTTTGATGTGTTTGCCCATCATGTGGTGCAGGCTTCACCCCAGGGCAGAACCTTATATCTAGGGATATTGTTCTTTAATAGTCATCGGCAACCGGTGACCATTGATGTGCTACAAGGCTCGGCCTATCTTACGTCCGAGGCTCTCTTTGTTGACTTACCCCCAGTTGTGGAAAATCCGGATGGTCGGGTGTATGCGGGGCCGGGGAGTCGCAGTATGGATGATATTCTCCGGGGTAAACGTCCGCCGGGACTTCCCTCTCGTTTGACCCTTGCTCCAGGGGAAAGCGTTATGCTATTGAATCAGCCTTTGCCGGTTGCCTATAAACCGGTGCCAGGTCAACCCCCACCAATTCCCTTACCCCGCAATGGATTTTCGGCCTACTATCGGCTCAATAGTAGTGGCGATGTCTATGGGGCCAGTATGGCGATGTATGCACCTTTGGATGCCCAGGGTAATGAACGACCACCAACCTTAGCCGAGTGGGTTAATTTATTAAAAACCTCGAATTTAATGGGCCCCCGCGATCGCATTCCCCGCAACACTCAACGACGGATCTATAGTCGGGTGGCCGGGGTTTCCCAGGGATCTGTGTGGCAGAGTACTTTGACGGATGTGGGGCGCAATACCCTCGATATTCCGGCAACGGGTCAGGCCTATTCCTACGCCATTAGTACGCTAGAAGGGGGACGACTCGGAACGGATCAAAAACAATCGGCTAAAATGCTGGAACGTTATCCGGATACGGCCTACGAAGCCCATGGCAATTATGGGGTGCAGTATAGCTTAACGTTGCCGTTGGTGAATCAGACTCGTCAAAGTCAACAGATTGGCATTGCCATTGAGACTCCCTTAAAACAGGATCAAACGAAGGGCCAACTCCGGTTTCTGACACCACCGGCCAAAAATGTGTTCTTTCGGGGAACAGTCCAAATTCGTTATACCGACGATCGCGGCCAAGCCCAAAATCGCTATTTTCATCTCGTTCAACGACGGGGCCAACAGGGGGAACCGTTAATTACGTTGACTATGCCTCCCGGCGATCGCCGTACCGTTCAGGTAGATTTGGGCTATCCGGCGGATTCTACACCGCCCCAACTGGTCACTGTCAAAAATATTGGAGACCGGTCCTTAAGTCCTCTTAGATCCTTACCCTAAATTTAGGATATTGGGGTTAATCAACAGCAGGGCAACCGCACACAATTCTTAACAATGAACGAAAGCTAGACAGTGGAGATGTTTAAGGCAGAGAGAACTTCCTTGAGATAGTTATCATCCCAGCCTGCTTTCAAGCGTTTACCCTTGACACCCACTTTTGTTTTTTGATCTCGTGATATCAAATCCGGTTGAATGGTCATAGAATGGAAGGAAGAGATGATTAAGGAGATGCAAATGCCCAGACAAATAACAATCGCTCCCCACCTAACCTCAGAGGAACTCTACCAACGCTATCGTCACAGTCAAGAGGCGGTA
>JACCDQ010483352.1_pt1 | contig 18219 bp, 13 predicted proteins | sample 7446031 | NCBI WGS metagenome assembly JACCDQ01 (sample SAMN15323442, study PRJNA562643) | freshwater metagenome | isolation source: river surface water | place: USA:Blue River Watershed | collected 2017-08-17
CGCTATAATAGCCAATCAGGTGAATGAGGTATTCAGGATGATGTCCATCAAGAATCGTATCAAAAAGAAGAATGCGTTGTTTCACAGGGCAAAAATAGGCTAAATAAATGAAAAGGTCGGCAACATGAGTTACCGACCTTTTCATAAGAAAGCAATTGCCTACAAGTTATATTTATACTTATAGCGATTGTATAACTGTGTATGTTTGTTATTTAAGTCAATCGCACGCCCCTGAATAAACGCATGCGTGACAACACTGGATTTCATATCCAGTAAATCGCCTTGGCAAATAACGATGTTTGCATCCTTTCCATTTTCCAAACTACCCGTCCGATCAGCGATGCCTAGAATTTTGGCAGGGTTAAGTGTAATGGCCGACAAGGCTTCTTCACGTGTTAAGCCATAGGCCGACATCGTTCCTGCCAAAAATGGTAAGTTGCGAATCTGGGTATATCCATCACTTGTATCTTGACAAATCGTGAACAAAACCCCTGCCTTTTGCAATTGCGCACCCGTTTTATACGGTTGGTCTACTGCATCATCTTCCGCTGCAGGCAAGGCATGCGGCTCATGTAAAATAACGGCTACCTGATTTGCAGCTAAAATATCCGCAATCATCCAGCTGTCCGCGCCTCCTGCAATTACCAATTTGAAATTAAATTCTTTGGCAAAATCAATCGCTGTTAGCATTTCCTTCACCAAATCACAATGAATATAGAGTGATTTTGATCGATCAAAAAGACCTTTTGTTGCTTCAAATTTTAAGTTGATTGAGGCATGAGATTTCTCATTCAGGTACGCTTTCGCCTCACGGAAAAACACACGAGCCGTTTCGATGCGTTCTAATCCCGCTTTAACAGGATCAGAATCTCCTCCCCGACGGCCACCATTGGGCCGATTAATCAAGGCCGGGAAAGTCATATGAACACCATTGTCTAAGGCATAGGCAGCATCTTCCCAGTTCCAAGCGTCCAATTGGACTATGGTCGAAGACCCAGAAATCAAGCCTCCTTTTGGAACGATTTGAGCCAACAAAACCCCATTCGTGCGCAGGGTATTAATGACCTTGCTGTCCGTATTATACGCAACAATCGAACGAATATTCGGATTCATTTCTCCCAATTCGACTAAATCAACCGTTGATTTTGTCGAGCTTACTTCCACCAATCCCAAGTTGGTATTGGGTGCAATCACGCCCGGATAAATGTGTTTGCCGCTCGCATCGATGTGCTCCACATCAGCTGATAAGGTAGGGGCCGACGACAAAATCGTCAACTTTCCTTTATCAATGGAAACGGTACCGTTGGAGATAACTTGGCCATTGCCAATATGCAAGGTAGCACCTGTAATCACGATTTTCTTCGTTTGAGCAGGTGATGGATGCATGGTTTCCTGTGCCATCAATGATAGGCCCAAGAAGCAAAATATAGGTATTAACAGCTTTTTCATGTTCTTATTCATTAATATGGTCTACATCAATATAACGGCTAGCGATACGCTCCCAAAGGCTCTTATCATGGTTATGATCTTCTTCACACATGTTTTGCTTTTTCACAGATGGGGCTGAAGGCCGCGTCGATGCGCCACCTTTTTTCGAAGCAATCATCTTTTGAATCAGGCGTTGCTTTTCCACTTTTAGCGCTTCTTGCAATTTTGCATCTTCCACACGATCAAACACAACCGTTCCGTCGACGATCGTCTTCTCCGACTTCGCATAGATACTCAAAGGATGATCTGACCAAATAACTAAATCGGCATCTTTCCCAGGAGCAATACTACCCACGCGATCAGCCACATGCAACATTTTGGCAGGATTCAAGGTCACCATTTTCAAGGCCTCTTCCTCTGACATTCCTGCATATTTGATTGATTTAGCCGCTTCTTGGTTCAAACGACGCGCCATTTCAGCATCATCAGAATTGATAGCCACATTCACTCCTACCGCCTGCATGATGGCTGCATTTTGAGGAATAGCGTCCAAAACTTCCATTTTGTAATTCCACCAATCTCCGAAAGTTGAAGCACTTGCCCCATGGGCCTTCATCTTATCAGCAACTTTATAGCCTTCCAAAATGTGTGTCAATGTATTTACCGTGAATCCAAATTTATCAGCCACCTTCAAGATTGCGTTGATTTCACTTTGCACATAGGAGTGACAAGTGATAAAGCGTTTCTTGTTCAAGATTTCCAACAAGGTTTCCAATTCCAAATCGATGCGTTTGCCAGGACCTTGTTTTTCATAATCACGTGCCCGCGTAAATGCATCCGTTAAAACTTGCTCCACACCCATGCGCGTATCTGGAAAACGCGGATTAGATGTATTCCAAGAACGTTTCACGTTTTCCCCCAAAGCGAATTTGATGAAAGGATCCCAGTTGGCAAATTTCAAGGCCTCCGCATTTTGTCCCCAACGGAACTTCAACAATTGTGTTTGGCCACCAATGACGTTGCAACTTCCATGTAGAATATGACTTGCAGTTACGCCACCACTTAATTGTCGGTACATATCCACATCATCTGGATCAATTACATCTGCTACACGTACTTCGGCTGTCACGGATTGGGTACACTCATTGATGCCTCCCGTTGCAGCTACGTGCGAGTGTTCGTCGATGATACCTGCCGTCACGTGTTTTCCCGTTCCGTCGACAACTCGAGCAGAAGGATCTTTTAGGCCCTTGCCTACTTGGATAATTTTCCCAGCTTTTACGAGGACATCGGCATCTTTCAACACCCCTTGTTTTTCATTGGTCCAAACGGTTGCGTGCTGGATCAACAAATTCTCTTGTTTGGCAATCGTCTTTTGTCCAAAACCATTGAATGGAAAAACGACATCACCGATGGCATCTAGCTTGTTTACAGAAGCCTTGCTTGAATCTGATTTAGCGGCCTCCGAGCGAATTGCTTTCCAAGAAACCCAATCTCCGGAAGCTAACTGACCTGTACCTGAAATGCTAGACCCATTAAACGAACCCGACAAGCGAACGCGTTGCGATTTATCGGCTTTGCTTACATAGGCGACATTGACCAATTGCTCCTTTTGTGTCAAATCCACTTGTGTGGTATCGTTGCCGATTAATTGTGCTTTATAAGCCCCTGGCTCCCCTTGAATGACCAATTTTGCGGCATTTGAACCTAGGCTAACCTGATATGTTCCTGCTAAATTATTCCAAAGATCGGTCTGAACAGCATAAGCTGAACCCTGTACCCAGTTCTCCATGATAGCCGTTTTTTCAGCGAATACAGGGCCATTTGAAATAAAGAAGTTGGCCACTTTACCAGGATCTAAGGATCCTACTAAATCCGAAACACCTAGTAATTGAGCAGGCGTAGACGTTAAGGCTTCTAAGGCTTTTTGCTCTGAAAGGCCATATTGAATAGCCTTGCGAAGGTTAGGAAGGAAAGAGCTTGTTTCTTTCAAGCCCTGAGCTGTTAAGGCAAAAGCGATATTCGCTTTTTCGAAAGCCGCTGGGTTTGTTGGGGCTAATTCCCAATGTTTCAATTCGGCTACATTCACAAAACGCATGTCGGTAGGATCGTCCACATCGATGGTTTGTGGGAAAGCGAGCGGCAGAATGAAGGCTGCTTTTGTTGCTTTCATTTCGTCGATGCGCTGGTATTCATCACCGCTTCCTTTGATGATGTATTGGACACCGAATTCATCCCCGATTTTGTCGGCACGCAATACGCTCCATTTATCCGTAACAGCAAAAATTTGAGGAAGGCTGGCGTTTTGGTTAAAACGATCCAAGCTCAGGTTTAACCCTTCTTGCGCAGGCTTTGATTTATACCATTGCGCATCTAGGAAGTTTTGGCGAAGTAGGGCAATGCTGCCCATCAAAGAACCCGGGTAATCTTGTGTAGAAGATCCTTTTTCAAAGGAGAAATGTGCGGCTGTTTTTTCTTTGAGGATTACCATGTTTTCGCGATCCTTCGCTAGGGAAACGAGTGTGCTCGTCCCGCGAGAGATGCCGTCTGGCCTTAAGGTGGAAACGGCACCGAAACCTAATTTGCGCAACTCTTTCGCGCGGGCCTCATTTACCTCGAATAAGGTGGCATGTTCCACTTCTGACTTCAAGGCTTGATTCCAGGAGAAAGGTCCTTTGGTATGGCTGAGCATTTGGGATGGAGCGCGGTAGTTGGAATGACTGGCCGTCACGGCATCCATGCCATAATCGCTAAAGGCGTCGACGAAACTAGGATAAATGAATTTGCCCTTACATTCGATGACAACGGCTTCTTTGGGAATGGCGATGGCCGTTCCGATGGCCTCGATACGCCCTTTTTTAATGAGCAGGGTTGCATTTTGTAGGGTAGTTTTGGCATCTTTGACAATCACCGCGTGCACGAAGGCATAGTAACCCGTGCGTGGATTTGCGACATCATTGATGGGAAAAGTTACTTGGGCTTGAAGTCCATGCACGAGGAAAGCGAGTAGGACCCCGAGACTCCTGAAGGAGAATATTTTCATAGGTATGCTTTATTGATGAACAAACAAGTTACCAAAAAAAATCTTTCCCCCTACCCCTACTTTCGATTTACCGATTTTTTGCCATAATAATTTGCGACGCATTTACACCAAAGGTGTTTAGGGTCCGTAGACAGGTCCTCTGTAAAGAATAAAGCGGAGTGATTTTTTAAGGGAGCGACGACGACCTTATCCGTTTTTGCTAAGCGAATTTGCTCAAATCGGGCACGGTATTCTTTGGTATACCGCTCAGCACTCCCCGAGCTTATTTCATGGAATAACAGGCTGAAGTTTTTACTTTTATAAACACCTAGACCAATAAATACGAGTACCAAAAGGGAAATTCTATTCAAGTGAAGCCCGCCCCAAACAGACTTGAGTTGCAAGACAATAAAGCACATATAGAATAGCATAAATAGCAAAAATAGGCTAATGATCCGTTCCGGAATATGTACTTCACCTAATGCAAACGATAAGGGAATAAAGCTTACAATGATCGAAACAAAAAATAAGGCTGTCAACACAATCATATCTAAGATTGACATCCGCAGATAGCTTTTGGGAAGTTCGAGGACAAACAAAACCCATAACATACAAGCCCACATAAAAGGGGAAGAAAAAAATTGTTCTATTAATTCTTTGACATTGGCAAGCAAAATGTGAATTCCATCAGCGAGGGGTACATTTGTGACTGCTCGAACCTGATTGCCTGGCGACAAGATCATAAGTAGAAACCCGATCAACCAAATGGCAAACAACAAGTAAAGCTCCGCATTTAATGGACCCTTGAAACGCCATTTCCATAATTGATATCCCCAAAATACTCCTGAGAAAATCAACATGCTGATTTCACTGCTGCCCATCAAGCAAAACAAGACGCTGACGAGAATCGCAGTACGGATCCAAGTCGCCTTTTCGAAAAAATAGACTACAAAGAACAAGAAAACCAATTGCAGGGATACATAATAATAGATGCCGGAGAACCAGTAAAACCACTGATACATGCCTGAAATAGAATAAAGGGTGGCTGCCTGAATCAAAAATACGCTCGACCAGAGTCGGGAAGAACGAAAGGATAAATCTGTAACCCGACGAACGAGGTAGAGGTTTGTTACAAAACCAAAAGCTAGAAGGAGGTAGGTATTTAAGCCTGAAAAAGTAAAGCTGGAACTAAAAAAAAGAGGGGTCAGGTGCATTAATATGTTCCCAAAATAGCGCCCGCTCCAACCCACGTAATAATAATAGGCTCCGGCAAGCACACCATATTCTTTAGAGACCCAGGCAAAACAGAAATCGTCCACCAGGTTTGGCGTATTGAATTGGGCTATATATAGCATCATCGAAACCATGATTGCCCAGCTGCCAAAGCAAGCCAGTAACATGACACGATTTATGAAGCGACCGACCAATTTGTTTCCCATCCTATTTAAAATATCACGCGTTTTTTGCGTAGATAAACGCTGAAAAACAAAAAAACAATGTAAAAAAGTCGATTCCGAGCCCGTAAGTATTCTGCTTTTAAGGGTCTTTTCCGTGCCGGTGCTGGGCTACATTTCACTTCAAACTCTTGAAAATTACGCCCAGTTTCCAGCAGTTTCCCTGAATGATCTAGCGAATAATTCATGTAACGCGCATCGAAATGCAATTGCTTCAACAAATTCGTATCGACTAATTTAAAGGCACATGAAAAATCGTGTAGGCCCGACCCATAGATTGCGTTGCATAGTTTGTTCGAAGCTTTTTGGCCAAATCGATTGATCCAATTATCAAACTTTCTGGAGCGATAGGTAAAGGCAATGGACGCGTCTGAGCTCCATAATTCTGGCAGCATCACATCCAAATTTTCTATAGGAAACTGCCCGTCTGAATCCGTAATCAGGGTCCATTGATGAGAAGCCTGTGCGATGGCACGAGCAAAGGAAAATCCGGGACCTTCGTTTTGCTCATTTCGTAAAATGGTGACCTGTGGATTGTTTTCAAATGCCTGACGCAACATGTCATATTGTTCCATGGCGCTAAAGTCATCACATACGATGACCTCGATCGCCTCGATAGCGGGATGATTTTCGCCAAAGACAAGCCAATGATTGACCAAGGAAATAATCCCCGGACATTCATTAAAAGCCGCCGTTACAATACTAATTGAGTTCTTCATCAATTGCCTGAATCATCGATTTAATTCCCTCCTCCAAGGTAATTTGGGGAGTCCAATCTAAAAGTTCTGTGATCTTTTTAACATCCGCAAGCGTTGTATTTGCGTCCCCAGCCCGGGAAGCAGTATGATTTTTTTCTAATGGGAAAAATGCGGCCAATTCATTTACTGAATAGTTGATGCCCGATCCTACATTTAATATTTCCCCTACATGCGTCGTTTCCATGGCTTTGATATTTGCCTGAACAACATCAGAAACGTGGATAAAATCACGGCGTTGCTCGCCGCTACCATGTATTTCCAAGGATTGTTTCTTGCGGTATTTATCAAGAAAAATCCCCACGACGAGTGCATAAGCCCCGGTCGTCGGTTGGCCTGGACCATACACATTGAAATACCGCAGGATATTTGCTTCTAGGCCAAAGTTCCGAACGTATTGTTGGACATATAATTCCCCGATATGCTTTGTTAAGCCATAAAAATTCAGAAAATCTCCTTGATCTTTTTCATTTTGCACGCCAGGATGATTTCCATAAAATGTGGATGAACCCGAATAAACGACACGTTTTACGCTGTGTTTTCTTGCGGCTGCCAAAACATTTAGCGTGCCTAACACATTGCTATCGTGGCATTCAAAAGGCATATCAAAGGAAGGGCCGCTACGTGAAAATGCAGCCATGTGAAAAATGCCATCGACACCCGCTACTGCTTTTTCACAGGTCTCCAAGTCTTGAATTGACCCCTGAATGAGGCTTATCTGTGGCGCTAATTTCGTTGCATCCCCAAAGGACAAATCGTCCAAGACCCGTACTTGATGACCTGCAGCAGCAAGGGTATTCGATAAATGTGTTCCGATAAATCCGGCTCCTCCGGTCACTAAATAATGCATACTATTGTGTTAATTGTTCGCGTTGTTCTACATACAATTTCGCTTCAGCCAATTCTGTTGGGGTATTAATCCCAAGCGACTTATAATAAGGCTGATCTAAGCGCCAAAACACCTTAAATTGCGGGTGCAAGGTACCAATATATTTAACAAAGTTCTTTTCTCCAGTCACATTTCCTGGCTTGGCTTCGGCTGCATAGGCCGCCCATGTTGCCTGTAAAAGACTTTTGTTTAATCCAAAAATGCCCATGTCTTTAAAGCCCTGTGCATCCACGTTTTCTGCTTCTCTTCTTTCCAAAACCTGCAATGCTTGTTTGGAAAACCGATATTGAACATAGGGGTTTTCGACCCAAACTAAAGGAACTGTCGCGTCATGATTTTCCAAATCCTTCCACATAGCATCATGCAAGGCTTGGTCACAGAAGGGTTGATCACCCCACTGCAAAATCAGCCTTACTTCTTCTGGCATAGCTACTACATGTGAAACCAATTGATTTACTGCATCAAACATGCCCGTTGCTTCTTCTTGAATTAAAACTTGGATATTTTGAGGAGCCTTGTCGGCGACATGCACATCAAAATGGGACTTACCTTCCCGACTTAATAGAAGAAGAACAAGATCAATCTCAGGACTTAAGGATTCGATGATGAAATCAAAAACGGTTTTGGAACCTGAAATAGGGGTAAAAAGTTTGGGAACCTTGCTTGCTAATCGACTTCCTTTCCCCGCTGCAGGAATTGCTAAGATCTGTTTCATCGCCTTTGAATTAGTTCGGTTAAATAGGTATTGATCGAGGGATAATAAACATCCGAAACGCTTTCAATGAAGGGGTTATGAACGCCTACAGCACGCACATGCGCCGCTTTCAAACTTTGAATTCCTTGCATCGAATCTTCGATGCCTTGCACCTCCCCCGTTAGATTAAAAGTCCGAATACAATGTAAAAAGGGTTCTGGATCGGGCTTTGAGGCGGCATAATCTTCAGCCGTCACAATGCCCTTAAACAATTGCCGTACCTGATGTAGATCCAGTAAGGCATCAATGGATTTTCGACTGCCACCCGTTACGATATACAATGCGAACCCCTTTTCGTTCAATTGTCGCATTAAATTCCAATCAACTAAGGTTTTTACCTGTGCCAAATGAGCTAGGTAGGTTTCGGTTTTGTATTGGGCCATTTGGCTTATATCCGAAAAAGCCGACTGGTATCGGGCAAATACTTCCTTGGTTTTGATTCCTTTGAGTGACTCATAAGGCGGGCAAGGACCTAACTGAAATGCAGCAAAGGTTTTGAGATAAGCCGCTTCATGTCCTGCTTCCGTATCAAACAACGTGCCATCAAAATCGAACAATAGGCTACACATAAAGACCCACTAAATTCTTCAACACGGTGCCTATTTTCGAAACAATATGGAATTCTTTAAACGTTCGGTATCCGATCGGGAAAGAGGCTAATTGAGCGGCAGAAAGCTTATTAATCTGTTTCAAGAAGCTCGAAAGATTATTGTATTTCAATCCCCGTTTTGCTTTCACTAGATAGATACCACTTAAAGGATCAGGAACGATGCGCCCAAAACGTAAAAAATACACGAAACTGACAAAATAAGAGGTGATTAACGCAAAGATGAAATTGCGATTTGACTCGACAAAACTATGTTTAAAGGAGCGGATGAGCTGTCTTCTGGACTCAAAACGAGAGCCAATAACGGCGTCCAATTGATTCATTTGAACAATGTCAAGCCATGAGTCAATCTCAAAAAGTGCAATTTTACCTGATGCATCAATGTGCAAATGATAGGCGGCATCTTGCGACGAATCGCCTAAGACAAATTTAATTTTGCGCGTTTGATCGGCATTCAGACGGTCAATTTCGGGTAGGTAATGCTGGTCCACTAAACCTAATGAGTTACCATAAAAATGGACCCCAATATGGACAATACCTTCTTTCATATCGATTGCCCGACAAATCCAATTCCAAAGTTTTTGTCCGTCGTGTTTCTGGTTTGCATCCGCAATTCGTTGTACTACGATGGCTGGTGTAATGTTTGTTGGCTTAATAAGACTTTCGCGGTCAACCAAAATCGCATCGAAAAAATCGGGTTTTGCGGGGCCTAACTCACGCAAGATTTGGTCGATGAATTGCTCAAAACTGATATTCCGGATATCGCTATCGTATTGATTATTGACGATGGCAATTTTCTTTCCAGGAGCGGCCAAGATCGCTTTTTGACAAATACGATAAGAAGGAAGTAGCGAAGAGAACTGAGTTCCTGAGCCAAAAACAATCACATCTGCCTCAGATAAGGCCACGTTTGCCTCCTTCGAAATCAAAGGAATCTTAGCTAAGGCCTCAATCTCCGCAATGGTATAAGATTTAGAGTCATCCAAGCTCAGCAATGCCGCTAATGGCAACAAATAAAAGGCCTGAAGCGGCCGATCTCCCTGGTAGTTAACAATGTCTGCTTCATTTTTAAGCAGAACACCATCTGCATCAAAAGCAACTAATTTGGAATCATCTTCCGTGGAGACGTTGATTAATTTGGCTGTCAACTGAAATTGATTCGTCAAGTTTCGCAAGGCCAAATTGAAATCTTTGGACTCTACGAATAAGCCTCCTATCACAATATTCCCTACACTAAACCCGCGTAGCTCATCAAATTGTTGGGTAAATTCTAATAGTTGTTGGGCCCCCAAATTAAAATATCGCTTGATAAAAGCATCCGCGCGATCGTCTAATTTAAATCGCTCGCTAACTAATTGGGCGATCAAATTCGCGGGAGAATTCAGCAATTCTTGGGTTTCACTCTCCGACAAGCGATGTTCAAACAGGCGTTTTACCTGGCGATTGGATTCCGTGAAATCATCAATGATGTAGGTGAAGTTTTTTCGAAAATCCGATGGCCCTAACATTCCCCGATTTGCACTACGGATAATTCCGGTAGACAATCCGTCATCATAGCCATTGATTAGAAGACTTAAATTTACGTAGGGAATATCTTTCAAATGCTTAATGATATTTGCATTTCCATTCCCGCCCGTAAAGATTACTACATTCATGCGTTGACTTAATATATTAAAGTCAAAGTTAATGTAATTAACGGATTTGCGGATTTGTAACGTTAAAAAAAACATGCAATTGGTCGGCATGCCTTTATTTAAGTCCTGAATTATTGTAAATTGGTCCTTCAATTGATAAAGCATTGAAAAAAACGCAATACCGATTATTTCCCCTCATCTTGTTACTGAGTTTATTCAGTGCCCCATTGCTTGTTGGGCAAAAATTTAATGCATTTACGTTTAGCCAACTGCCACAAGATTATCAGCTGTATCCCCGTGAAAGTGATAACATGGGTACAATTGCCATTGAGGGCACAATATCATCCAATGAATTTCAATCTTATTCTGTTCGCTTGCTTCGAAATGGACAGATAAAATCCTACAAAAAATCAACGCTTCCATTTTCCAATGGGACCGCCAAATTAACAGAGTCCCTTAAAATCCCGGCAGAATTAGCGGAATATGGCGTAGAAATTTACGGCTTCAAAAATGCTGATTCAACATTGATCGTCCGCAGAAACAATTTAGTTGCTGGAGATGTATTTTATGTGACGGGGCAATCCAATGCCTGGATTGGGCCGATTGATGATTTGGTCTATCAGGGGGAATGGTGCCGCTCCTTTGGCCTAGTTCAAGGTAGCGAAAACTTTGGCCCTTATAATCCTTCGGATACACTTTGGTCATTAGCGATCGGACGTGCGCGTATCGGTCCATTTGCTGCCGAATTGGCGCGCCTGATTTATCAGTCGGAACAAATCCCCATTGCCATCATTAACTCAGCGGCCGGCGGGAGTAGTATCGACTGGAATTTACAACTCGATGGGAATATGAACGCGCTTGATGGTGGGAACATCATGTATTACAAAGCTGTTAAGTCGAAGACCCTTCAGAAGGTTAAAGCGATTATTTACCGACAAGGCGAGGCAGAGGCGGCCGAATCAACCGCTCCTTATAGTTGGGGTAATAAGTTTTCGAGTTTAATGCAAAAGTATAAACGTTATTTCCCCAGTGCCCAATTTGTGTATAATCCGCAGTTGACGATTTATGAATACCCAAATAAAAACGCATCGCAATTACGTGAAGACCAGCGGACAAATAGCCAAAATGGCTATGTCAAATCCTTCGCGACGGTTGGCAATGTTGGCGTTTTATTTGACCGCTTACATTACACAAATGTAGGTTACCGACAAACGGCAAACGAGCTTTTCCGTTTAATCTCGAACCAAATTTATAAGCGTCCGTATCCGATTGAGATTCAAAGCCCTAACATCCAAAAGGCCTATTTCATGTCAGAGAGTGAACGTAATAAAATTCACTTGGTATTCGAGGAAGGCCAAAACATGCGAGTGACCTTAGATACAACGGTGGTCGATGCAAATGGAAATCAAATTAAAGCCAAATTGGCCAAATACTTTTATTGGGACAAAACGAATATCGGATCCTTCGAGCCTTATATCAAATCGATTGAGGCCGTCAACAATGAAGTAATTATTACCTTCACACAAGCTTATGCAGGAAATACCATTGGATATTTACCTGACTATCACCGTGATTTTTTAACTGGCTCAAGGGAATACCCATTTCCGGGGCCCTTTATGAAAAATAGTATGGGAATGCGGGCCTTTGCCTTTTCAAATTTTCCAGTCATCGTCCTAGATAAGGTAAATTTTGACTTTAATCTATCGCCAAATCCCAGCGGGGATTTCATCCGCATCGATTGGGATAATCAAGCATCTGGATTGTTGGAGGTCTACGATATGTTAGGCAAATTGATCTATCGCCAGCGCATCGAAAAAATATATCGCACAAGTATTGATGCATCCCAATGGATTAGCGCCAATTATTTTGTGCAATTCAAATCCGATACTGGCAGAACCTATAGCAAACGTTTAGCGATTCTACACTAATTCTTCGGAAGGGGCCAAGGTATAACAATGTGCGTGGCGTTGCATGCCTATTTTAGGATAGTAACCTTCTGCAGCGGGTGCGGCCAACAAGATTATCTTTGCTTTAGGTATTGCTTTTTGAACTTCACGAATAAGCTGTTTCCCTATTCCCTGTTGTTGATAGTGTACATCCACGGCTAAATCAGACAAATAACTTGTATAGACAAAGTCGGTCATGACACGTGCCAAACCCACTAATCGGGTGCCATCGTATGCTCCCACATAGGTATTCCCATAGCGAAACATTTGCTCCATCGCTTCTGAATCCTGCAAGGGCCGCCGCTCCCCTAAGGTGGACCGACGAAGGATTTCGACAAAATCAGCCGTGGTAATTGCTGGATTAACTTGATAGGTGATTGTCATCTTGTTAAGAATTAATTAGGTCAAATTTAATTTATAGTTCTCAATTCAGCGCATAGAACTTATCTTTGCGAGGAATAAAATCTGCCCCCATGACACAATTGCTAAAACCTTTAATCGAACGTATCACAAAAGATCCACTGGTTCATGCCAAATGGCTGAATACGCTTTCATTTATGGAAAACACGGGAGCAAAAAAGATCTCGCGTTTTGAATCGAAAACGGATGTGAGTTTACTTGTATTAAAGCATGCGGCAGAGGAACATCGTCATGCCTATTATTTAAAGAAGCAGATTTCGAAACTGACACCAACCGGATTTGAAAACTACGATGATGCCTGGTTAATCAGCCCGCAGACGTCCAAATACTATTTGGATATGCTCGATGTTTGGGTCAGTAAATACATCAAAAAAACCTTAGGCTTAAGCGGCTATGATTTAAAATGGGCATCCTATCTATTGGTTACCTATGCCATCGAGGTGCGGGCAGATGAATTATATCCCATCTACCAAGACGTCTTAAATGCCAGCCAATCCAAGATTCAAGTGAAGTCCATCATCGTGGAAGAAGTGGGCCACTTAAATGAAATGAGAATACAGTTGGCGGCTTTTTCCCCCGATTGGGAAACGCATGCCGCCGTGGCTTGCGGCTTAGAAAGCAAATTATTCCAAGCCTGGATTCAGAGCTTGACTCAATTATACCCTCAAAATTAAGCGACTATGTTGATGCTCATTCATTCCTTAATTTCCCTCATTTTTCCGCCCGCTGACACTCTGCTGGTGGGCTCATATACCCAACAAGGCAATCCAGGGATCGAAATCATAGATACTAAAACCAAACGCGTTATCGAAAGTTTGGAGGTCCCTCAGGCCTCGTATCAGTTGGTGACTGCGGACCAACAATACCTCTTTTCTGTATCAGAACTTGTGGGAAATGCCGGAGCTGTTTATGGATTTAAGAAAGGAGCAACAGGTAAATGGGAGAAGACAAGCCAACAACTAACGGAGGGCGATGCGCCTTGTCATATCAATTTCCGCAAGAAAAGTCAGACAATCTATACGGCCAATTACATGGGAGGGAACGTGTCTGTTTTCCAAACAAATCAGGGCTTCGTTGCTCCATTAAGCCAAAAGTTGGAGTTCTCAGGCAAAGGGAAATTCCCCCAACAAGCGTCATCACATGCGCACATGGTTGTCTTATCGAAGGATGAAGACCAACTGCACGTCTCCGATTTAGGAGCTGATAAAATCTATCACTATGCGATTCGTCCTGATGGTTTGTTGGAGCCCACTTCCCAGGTAACACAATTTTCAGCAGGAACAGGACCGCGTCATTTTGTTTTCTCTGCTGATGAAAAATTCGTTTATGTCGTGGGGGAATTGAGTGGAACGGTGGATGTTTTTGCCGTACAAAATGGGAATTGGATGCCTATTCAACGTGAGACAATTGATTTTTCCAAAGGAGATGGTCCCAAAGCAAGTGCCGATATCCACATTTCTCCCAACGGGAAATGGCTATTAGCCTCCAATCGCATCACGCAAAATTCGTTGATCGTATTTAAGATTGAAGTTTCCGGTAAGCTGACATTTTCGCACGAAGTCCTCGTGGGAAAAGTTCCACGCAATTTCCAATTTAATCAATCAGGCAAGCGGATATTCGTTGCTTGCAAAGATGAAAACCGCATTCAGCAATTTTCATTCAACCCAGAAACGGGCGAGATGACAGATTTGAATGATGATATTTTGGTGAAAGGGCCGGTGGCGATCTTAGAGGTAAGAGGTAAGAGGTAAGAGGTAAGAGTTAAGAGTTAAGAGTGTAGAGCCGCGATACTTATTAGACGTTGGACTTTAGGCGTTGGACGGTAGACGACAAATTTATAACCCTGGGCTTTAGCCTGGGGGTTGAGTTAAGAATTAAGAGTTAAGAGGTAAGAGTGAAGAGTTAAGAGTGTAGAGCCGCGAAACTTCGCGGCTAAAACAAATATAACCCTAGGCTTTAGCCAAGGGAATCTGTGCGAAAACAGACGCGAGGTATCGCGTCTCTACATTAACCTCATAGGCACAAAAAAGCCCCAAATTTCTTTGAGGCTCTCAAATGCTGGGGAGTTAAGAGTGAAGAACTAAGAATTAAAAAGGAAAAGCGAAGCAATTCACCTCTTAACTCTTAATTCTTAACTCTTACCTACTTACCTATCGAATAACGCAACGCTATCTCATGCGACTGCAAACTCAGCTTGCTCATCGCAGAGGTTGGCATCTCATAAACATAGCCTACGTAAATTTTCTTGGTGGCTTGCGCGCCTAAGCGTACGCCCCAGCTGTCTAAATGACGGTAGTTCAATCCCACATCAAAGCGATTGTGCAAGTTTGCGTAGACATTCGCATCCCAACTCAAAGGCACGTCTTTCGCTGCGCGGAATAAGGCCGATGGGTAAAGACTTACATGATCATTTAATTTCAATTTCGTTCCTAACATCGTGTAGAAATAGGCGACGTCCTTGTATGCTCCACTTCCCAAATCATATTTGAATAATCGCGGTTGTGCCACGCTCACAAAGAAGCCATCGCCCTTGTTTAACCTGATGCCCCAGCCCGTATTGAATGAAACGCCTGTCGAACGACTGCCACTAAACAAGGCATCTCCATCGTGTACCAAGGATAAGCCTGCAAAGTCTAAGCTCAAGTTCGAAAAGCCGGCACGGATACCTCCTGAAAAACGCCATGCTTCATTAAGCTTAATGTGGTAAGCATAATCACCACTGATTGCCGTTACTTTCACAGGGCCCGCTTGGTCATACATCGCATTGAAACCAATGCCACTTTGTTGCTTAAACTTAAAGTCTCCCGAGATCGCATAGGTTACCGGGGCGCCTTCCACGCCTACCCATTGCTGGCGATTGATGATCGTAATGTCTCCAACTGAATCACTGCCCACGTGTGTAGGTGTTAATATCTGTGGGTTCAAACGGTAAGAGGAATACATCGACTCCACTTGGGCCATACTTTCTTGAGTTGTTAAACTCAAAAGTACAAGGGAAACAAGGGTCACAAGACCCTTGATCCACTTTAATTGATCTACTCTCTGATTAAATTCTATATGTGCTTTCATACTATTGCTTTTCTAAATGGTAGGGTGTGAAGATTACTTCTCCAAACGGTTTACATAAATGAATGACTTCACGTTTGACTTGTTGCCTTTATAATCTACGATGTAATAGTAAGTACCATCAGGAACTAAGCCATCGCTGGATAATAATTCAAAGGCGCGATCTGTTTGGCCATGCCAGTCATTTTGGTAGTTGTTCCTTTCGTAAACGATGTTACCCCAACGGTTAAATAGGGTCACCGTATTCGGTTGGTCTGTCAAAATTCCTGGAATGATGAAGTTGTCATTCTTCCCATCGCCATTTGGTGAGATACCTTGTGGCATGAAGCTTGGACATTTGTCGGCATCCAAACGGTTTGGAACACCATCATGATCACAATCAGCTAAGCCACTGATGTTCACATTGTCCTCTTCCTTATCCAAAATACCATCGTTGTCAGCATCGATATCTCTAAAGTCATAAATCCCATCTTTATCTGTATCCAAAGGATTCTTCTTGTCTGGACCCGCTTCCGAGTTATCTGTAATACCATCACTATCCGAATCTAAGTCGCGGTAATCTGGTATGCCATCTTTATCTGTGTCAACAGGTGTTCCTGTTGGACCCTTTTCGATGTTATCTGTTAGACCATCATTATCTGAATCTAAATCGCGGTAATCTGGCAAGCCGTCTCCGTCTGTATCGATTGGCGTTCCTGTCGGTCCTTTCTCGATGTTATCCGTGATGCCATCGTTGTCGGAATCCAAGTCGCGGTAATCCGGTAAGCCGTCTCCGTCTGTATCGATTGGCGTTCCTGTCGGTCCTTTCTCAATGTTATCTGTGATGCCATCGTTGTCGGAATCTAAATCCCTAAAGTCAGGTGTACCATCGCCATCCGTGTCGATTGGCGTTGCAGTAGGACCTTTCTCGATATTATCTGAGATTCCATCATTATCGGAATCCAAATCTCTAAAGTCAGGTGTTCCATCGCCGTCCGTATCTACCGGTGTGGCTGTTGGGCCCTTCTCAATGCTATCCAAGATGCCATCATTATCCGCATCAATATCGCGGTAATCTGGGATGCCATCTTTATCTGTATCTACGGGTGTAGCCGTAGGCCCCTTCTCGATGTTATCTGAGATGCCATCGTTATCGGAATCCAAATCTCTAAAGTCATAAATGCCATCCCCATCCGTATCCAATGGATTCGTTGGGTCAACTCCCGCTTCGATTGCATCCGTGATGCCGTCGTTATCTGAATCTAAATCACGGAAGTCGGGCGTGCCATCGCCATCTGTATCTACGGGTACTGCTGGATCTGCTCCGGCTTCGATTGAATCTGGGATACCATCATTGTCAGAATCGATATCTCTAAAGTCAGGCGTGCCGTCTCCATCTGTATCAACTGGGTTTTTAGGATCATTCCCTGCTTCCACAGCATCAGGAATACCGTCATTATCTGAATCCAAATCCAAGAAGTCAGGAGCTCCGTCTTTGTCGGTATCTACCGCTGGGTATTTTGGATCTTGTTGTGCGCGGTCATCGTAGCCATCGTCGTTACTATCTACACGACCACAGTCGAAGCATAAATTCAAGCCTTCGTATTGATCCGACAAGCCATCGCCGTCTGAATCTAAATCTAAGAAGTTTGGTTTGCCATCGCCGTCCATATCACCGAATTTCTCGATCGCATCGGATAGACCATCCCCATCGCTATCGCCATCGCGGTAGTTCGGGTGTTGATCCCCATCCATATCACCTGTTAATTCGATGCTATCTAAAATGCCATCGTTGTCAGACTCCAAATCCAAGAAGTCAGGTGTTCCGTCTTTGTCGGTATCGGGTACTTCCAACATCCGACCACCAAAAGCGGGTTCTAATTGGTCTGGGATACCGTTGTAATTTGCATCAGTTGTTACCCCGTTTACATCACAAACGCCATCTCCGTTGCTGTCTTCCAAGTTACGGTAATCAGCTGTTGCTTCCACCGTATCTAAGATGCCATCACCGTCTGAATCTAAATCCAAGTAATTAGGTTTGCCATCGCCATCACGATCTTGAGTCGTTTCACGACTATCCAAAATACCGTCGTTATCTGAATCTAAATCCAAGTAATTTGGCTTGCCGTCTCCATCGGTGTCGATGTTACCTTCAGTTGCATCACCGATTTGGTCATTATCTGAGTCGCCATCCAAGTAATTTGGAATGCCGTCTCCGTCAAAATCTGGGCAAGTTACACCGGTTGTACACTCTAAGCCATTTAG
>JACCDQ010536969.1_pt1 | contig 18212 bp, 16 predicted proteins | sample 7446031 | NCBI WGS metagenome assembly JACCDQ01 (sample SAMN15323442, study PRJNA562643) | freshwater metagenome | isolation source: river surface water | place: USA:Blue River Watershed | collected 2017-08-17
CCTGAAATACCAGACTCCATGGCCTCACGGATGATTCCCCGAATTGGCATGACATGGCTAACAACCACGACTGTCTTACCTGCGTGTTGAATGAGTATTTCTTGTAGGCCACGAATGACGCGCTGATCGAAAGCCTCTAGAGACTCGCCGTTCGGCGGCGAGGCACTCCATGAGCCCTGCCACGCCGTAAACTCGGCCGGCCACTGGTTCTTAACCTCGTCATTGGTGTGCCCATCCCAGTCGCCGAAAGAAATCTCAGCAATTTCAGGCAGAGTGCTTACGCTGAGGCCAAGTTCGTTGGCGATGATGTTTGCTGTGTCCTGCGTTCGCTGAATCGGCGATGCCACAATCGCCGAAATAGGCGCGATGTGAGCCCAAGGCCCCTTCGAACCGATTTCCGCCAAGGCTTTTGCCGCTGCGCGAGCATCAGCGCGCCCCAGGTCAGAGAGACCAGGATTTTCTCCGCCGCTACCAGAAATGCGCTTGGATTCCGTCAAATGGGTGCGTCCATGGCGCACCAGAATAAGAGTGGTTAGCGGCTCGGTGACCTTATCTGGGCTACGAACGGAACTCGGCTTTACCTGATTGAACTCAGCAACCGGAGACCGCTGCTTAGCGCCCTCACTGTGAACAATCGAATCCTCGCGTTCATCCATTGCCTTATTCGCCAGCGCGTCTGCACGTGAATTCTCTTCGCGAGGAATCCACATCCAGCGAACCTGAAGATTGGCTACTAGTCGCTGCACCTGACTGCCAATTTGGATCATGTCCGGGTGTTTGATCTTCCAGCGGCCTGCCATTTGCTCAATGACGAGTTTGGAATCCATACGCACCAAAATCCGTGCCTCTGGATTTAGCTCTATAGCCGCTTCGAGCCCTGATTTCAATGCCAGATACTCGGCAACGTTGTTAGTTGCAATGCCTATGTACCTAGCAATCTCGATCAACACTTCGCCAGTGTCAGCGTCGATAACGACTGCGCCCGAACCGGCTAGACCCGGATTTCCTCGAGAGCCGCCATCAGCCTCGATTATGAGATTGCTTGACGCCACTAGCGGACCAAGAATGCTTGGCAGTCAGGGCAGGTAGCAAACTCATCAAACGGAAGAGCGTTGATTTCTGCGAGAGCGGTAGCGCCAATGCCGATGCGGCAGGCACCACACTCGCGACCCACAAGTCGGCCAACAGCAATCGAGCGTTCAAGCTTTTTCTCGTAGGCCTGCAGCAGATCCGAAGCGGTCGAGGCAGCCTGCTGCGCCCGGCGCTGAATCAAAAGGTCCAGACCTGAACGTAGTTTGATAACCTCTGCTTCGACAGCGGCCTCTTTGGTTGCTATCTCGGCGTCGAGGCTAGACTTGCGGGCCATTACGTCGTCAAACGAAGCTAGGCATTCGTCTTTGCGCTCAAGAATCTGAAGCTCGGCGTCTTCTAAATCAGACTGTCTGCGAGCAAGAGTCGCCAATTCTGCTTGGATGCCCTGCGCATCCTTTGCCGAAGTAGTTTGATTGAGTAGGGCGTTGTCTTTTTTGACCCGCTCTTCTACTAACTTGAGGTCCGCTTCAGCTCGTTTGAGTTCAAGCTCCACGGTGTCCAAAGCATTACGAGCTTCGATGAGCTCGGTTGCCAAAGAAAGCTGCTGTGCTCTCAAGGCCTCAAACTGGTGACCGTTGGTCAGCTGTGCAAGAGCAGTTTTTGATCTCTTAATCTCAAGGTCCAACTCCCCCAGACTCAATAGTTCAGTCTGCTGATTATTGGTTGCTTTCATTTACTGCTCTCTTTTGAATTGGTAATACAAGTTTACTGAGTGATGACAAAGTCCCAGGGGTCAGTCCGTAGTTGGCTAACCACAAATTGGACCTGTGGAAACTTCTCCGACAACTGATTTGCGGCAACGTCCAGCCAGAGCCATTCGCTTGCCCAGTGTGATACATCGATGATTGCCGGCCCCGTGCCCTGAGTAATTGCGTATTCTCGTGCATCTTGAACTGGATGATGCCTTAGGTCCGAACTCATGTAGACGTCGGCGCCGGATGAAATTGCGTCGCCAATAAATGAGTCGCCGGCGCCACCGCACAGAGCAACCGTTTGAACCAGCTGGGTAAATTCACCCGATACTCGGACACCCGTCGCGGTGGACGGCATGACTTTTGCTATGAGCCGGGCTAGTTCACCCAGAGGAATCTGCTCAGGAAGGATACCGATTCGTCCGTGTCCAACCCCCGGCGAGCTCTCGACCAGCGGCCGAATGTTGGCTAGACCAATGGACTTTGCAATAACGTCAGACACTCCATTTTCAACAATGTCAGCATTGGTGTGTGCTGCGAACAGAGAGACTCCAGCTCTGACAGCTCTTGACATCAAATATCCCTTGGAGGTCTGCTCAGAAAGGCTGGTAACGCCCCGCATGAGAAACGGGTGGTGTGACAGCACCATGTCGAAAGCACCGTCGATTGCCTCGTCAAGCACTGACGAAGTTACATCAACGGTTAGCAGGACTCGCGAGATTTGCTGACGGGCGCTTCCTGAGACAAGCCCCGGAGCATCCCAGCCCTCGGCACCTGCGGTCGGCCACAAAACTTCTGCAGCGTCTATAAAACTTTGAATGGGTACGGACATTGTTACTCCAAAATTCCTAGAACGTCGAGCAATTCGGTGCGTCGTGCTTCGATTGCAAGCACCTCAGCCTCCTGGCGTTTAATCCGCGGTATTCCTGTGGCCAAAGGAACTAGTACTCCAATTGCCAATGCAACTAGGACACCGAAATTCGTACTCAGCCAGTAATCAGGGTTAGTCAATGATGGCGCCAAGTAGCCAAGCCAAGTCAAGCCTGGCGATGAAGCGTCGACCAGACCGAGGCCGATGACCGTTGCGACAAACCAACCTGAAATATTCAAAACGTTGACGCTTTTGTAGAACCCGTAAGTGCGGCTCAAGGAAATCTCGTGGTACGCGATTCTCCGGATTAGAACGTCTGATGCAAAAATGCCAGACCACGCTGCCATCGGGACTGCAAAAAATACGGCATAGTCAGCAACCAGTTGCCAAGCGAGATCTGTGCGGACTGTATAGACAACAAGCCCCGCAATCAATGCCACCAAAAGTGCAAGAACGGGTTGGGCCACAATTGGCCTTAACTTCAGACCAAGTGCGTGTAGGCCAAGGTTGGTCGAGTACTGGGACATTGCCAAAATAACTGCTAGCGACACTAGAGCGCTCACCCCGAGAACTGCAGCCAACCACGGGTAGCCGTAGTCGGCCAGTGCTGAAACAAAGTTTGCCTCATACGCACCAAGAAACTCTGGCCCGAACGAGCGCATTCCTCTTGCTAGAGCAAGCCCGAATGAACCGAACAAGGTTGGAATGATTGCCAAACTAATGAAGGCCAGCCCGACAACCTTTGCCCCCAGCTGATTCACCGAAAGTTTGCGAGCAAAATCGGCGCCGGTCCCAGACCAAGCCAATCCGAATATCGAAAATATGAGCGTGGCACTGGCAAAGGTTGCCACCCAGCTTCGATTGCTTTCAAGTAATAGGTCATTCCAAGCAATGCCAGAGGTTGTGACCGCAATCAACAGCAACCCCACAACCGCCCCGAAAGTGCCTGCAATTTGCTGCGCTTTGAACAGAACCTGCCCGCCGTAGAAGGCCAACGCAGTGGCGATTATCAGAACTGCAGCGGGTGCGACCAGACCTAAACCATTGAATGGAATGGTTTGAGACGCTGAAGCACCAACCGACTCACTCATGACAAACAGTGACCAAAGCAGGACAGAGGACCAGAAAACCCTGGCCAAGACTAAGAAAATTGCCGGAGCAGCGTTTGCTCCCACACCAAAGGCCGCCCTAGACAGAAAGACCGTTGCCAAACCGCTTCTTTTACCCGCCAGCGAACCAATTGATATCACCGAGGCCGAGGCCAATGAGGCAAGAGCAACCGCCAAAACCCCTTGCAAAAAGGACACATCAAACTGCCCCAGAAGCGCACCCATACCGAAAGGAAGAACTGATCCGCTTAGACCCAGCCAGGCCCAAAACTGAGATATAGCCTGGCTCCGACGATTTACTCGGGGTTCGGAATCAACTGTGATGACTTCTGCGGCAAGGCTTGGAGCTGGCACTGGATCTGGAACTGGATTGAGAACTGGTACAGGAACGGGAACAGGAGCTGCCACTGACTGCAAAACTGAATCCGCGGTCACAGGCTCCGGCGAAACCTGAGTGGTATTGAAAGGCAGATCCGTTGGGGCAGTGTCGACCTCTGTCTCGGTATCTACCTGCGCAGAACTCAGAACGTGAGGGACCTCCCTAACGCTCTCAGGCAGCAGAACACCTGATGTGTCCGGAAGATCTTTTTCTATTTGATTGAAATTCGGGGCCGGGAGCGCCGGAAGGCCACTCCGCTGACGCATGGCGTTTTCTAGCGCCCAAAGCGCTTGAGGCGTGCCGTTCTGCTGCATTTTCTCAACCCAAGTTGAGAACTGCGCATTGTCTTCTGCTCGAAGTTTGGCCTGTTCCTCCAAGAAGGACATAGCCTCCAGAGTGCCCTCGTAGTCCGACCGTACCCGACCTAATGCTTCTTGAAGATCACTGTCAGATAGCGACCGCTGAGAAGGCGGGATGTATGAGCTGGAGTCCATAGGGGAAATTCTAGTGTCGGCGCAGAACAGTACAGCAAAAGCAAAATCCCCAGACACATCGTGTCTGGGGATTTCATTTGTGGGCCCTACCGGGATCGAACCGATGACATCCACGGTGTAAGCGTGGCGCTCTACCAGCTGAGCTAAAGGCCCCTCTTTCGAGGGCTGCAGCGAACTGCAACTCGAAAAAGCCTACCGCATAAATGTGGTGGAATGCCAAATTACAGCGAAGCTAGTGCTCGTTTGTACTCATCAAGGCTTCTTGCCTGACCTGGGGCGGTGACGAACTTAGCCACAAGATCGCCGTCTTTATTGATCACAAACGTAGCGCGATTGGCGATGCCAGCATCTTCGATGAAGACACCATACTGCTTGGCAACCGCACCGTGAGGCCAGAAATCAGCTAGAACGGAGAAGTCGTACTTCTCTTCTTCGGCGAACTTCTTCTGAACAAACTTTGAGTCCACTGAAATAGCTAGCAGCTCTACGTCAGCAGACTGGAACTGAGCGAAGTTATCACGGAGCTCACACAACTCGCCGGTGCAGATGCCTGAGAAAGAAAGTGGGTAGAAAACCAAGACCACAGGCTTCTTGCCTGCAAAATCAGACAACTTTACGGTTGCACCGAATTGATTAACCAGTTCAAAATCTGGTGCCTTGTCGCCGATAAGTAGTGTCATTCCTAAATTCTCCTTTGGTCTTTTACTAATTCTGCGGTCAAGAACCGGCAAAACTAACATTTGCTTCCCTTTGTCGTCATAAACTTTTAGAGGCTTTACCAAAGCCAATCGGAATTCTTTGTCCATCCCCCACGAAAGAGGATGTCAGTTGTCCATCAACAACAACGATGCATACGCGGTCAACACCCCAGACCAAGACCCACAAGAGACCAGCGAGTGGCTCGAGTCACTCGACGCGGTAGCACGAGTACATGGCCGAGGCCGTGCTCGCGAAATCATGTTGAACCTTTTGCGTCGTTCACACGAACTTCAGCTGAATGTTCCGATTGTTCCAACTACGGACTACATCAACACCATCGCACCTGAGAACGAGGCTGAATTTCCTGGTGACGAAAAGATTGAGCGCACCTACCGTGCGTGGATGCGTTGGAACGCTGCTATGTTGGTGCACCGAGCACAGCGCCCAGGTGTTGGCGTTGGTGGCCACATTTCAACTTTTGCCTCCTCAGCTTCGCTTTACGAGGTTGGTTTCAACCACTTCTTCAAGGGCCAGGATCACCCATCCGGCGGCGACCAGATTTTTATCCAAGGCCACGCATCGCCTGGTCCATATGCCCGCGCATTCCTAGAAGGTCGCCTGAGTGCCGGCCAACTAGACGGATTCCGTCAGGAAAAGTCTCACGCGGGTGGCAGCCTTTCTTCATACCCACACCCAAGACTTATGCCCGACTTCTGGCAATTCCCGACCGTTTCGATGGGACTCGGTCCGATCAACGCTATTTATCAGGCGCAGTTCAACCGCTACTTGAGTGGACGCGGCTTCAAGGACACCTCGGAGCAGCACGTATGGGCGTTCCTCGGTGATGGTGAACTTGACGAAGTTGAGTCACGTGGTGCTCTTCAGCTTGCGGCAAACGACAACCTTGACAACCTGACCTTCGTTGTGAACGCAAACCTCCAGCGACTTGACGGTCCTGTTCGAGGTAACGGCAAAATTATCCAGGAACTTGAAAGCTTCTTCCGCGGAGCTGGATGGAACGTCATCAAGGTGGTTTGGGGACGTGAGTGGGACAGCCTGCTGGCGAATGACCACGAGGGCGCCCTAGTTGACCTGATGAACAAGACACCAGACGGCGACTACCAGACTTATAAGACCGAAGACGGCGCCTTCGTGCGCGAGAACTTCTTTGGCCGCGACCCGCGAACTCTTAAGTTGGTTGAGCACCTCTCGGACGACGAGATTTGGGGCCTCAAGCGCGGCGGACACGACTATCGCAAGGTCTACGCTGCCTACAAGTCGGCCCTCGAGCACAAGGGTCAGCCAACCGTAATCATCGCTAAGACAATCAAGGGCTTTACTCTTGGAAAGTCATTTGAGGGACGCAACGCAACCCACCAGATGAAGAAGCTGACGCTGGACAACTTGAAGAGCTTCCGCGATGAATTGCACATTCCGATCTCAGACGCTCAGCTTGAAGAGAACCCGTACCAGCCGCCGTACTTCCACCCAGGACAGGACGCGCCTGAGATTCAGTACATGCACGAGCGTCGTCGCGAATTGGGCGGTTACCTTCCAGAGCGAAGAAGCAAGTACGTTGACTTCAAGCTTCCTGAAGACTCTGCATACGCGGTTTCTAAAAAGGGCTCAGGCACTCAAGAAGTTGCCACCACGATGGCATTCGTCCGTCTTTTCAAAGACCTACTGCGCTCCCCAGAGTTCGGTGAACGAATTGTGCCGATCATCCCGGATGAGGCCCGCACCTTCGGTATGGATGCTTTCTTCCCAAGTGCCAAAATTTACAACCCGAATGGTCAGCACTACATCTCGGTAGACCGCGAATTGCTTTTGGCCTATAAGGAAAGCTCCGCTGGGCAGATTCTCCACACCGGTATCAACGAAGCCGGATCAGTAGCGGGCTTTACCGCTGCTGCCACCAGCTATGCAACGCAGGGTCAGCCGATGATCCCGTTCTATGTCTTCTACTCGATGTTCGGTTTCCAGCGCACCGCAGATGCTTTCTGGGCTGCAGCTGACCAAATGTCGCGTGGATTCATCATCGGTGCCACCGCTGGACGCACAACTTTGACCGGTGAAGGTCTACAGCACGCCGATGGCCACTCACCGCTCATTGCTGCTACAAACACCGCGGTGATTACCTACGACGCAGCCTACGGCTACGAAATTGGGCACATTGTCCGCTCTGGAATTGAGCGCATGTACGGAGGCCAGCACCCGGACCCGAACGTGATGTATTACCTAACCGTTTACAACGAACCATACGTTCAGCCTGCCGAGCCAGAGAACGTTGACGTCAACGGAATCGTTCGAGGCATCCACAAGATCAGCACTAACGAGCGCACAGGTCGAAAGGCCCAAATTCTCGCTTCTGGCGTTGCGGTTCCTTGGGCTTACGAGGCGCAGCAGCTACTACAGAACGACTGGGGTGTATCAGCCGACATTTGGTCCGTTACCTCATGGACTGAGCTTCGCCGCGATGGTCTAGTCTGCGACGAAGCCAAGTTCTTGAACCCGAGTCTTCCAGCTCCAAAGGCATTCGTCACTTCACAGCTCGAGGGATCTGAGGGTCCATTCCTGGGAGTGAGCGACTTCATGCACGCGGTGCAGGACCAGATTCGACCATGGGTACCGGGCGACTACGCAACCCTTGGTGCCGAGGGCTTTGGCTTCTCTGACACACGCGCAGCCGCTCGCCGATTCTTCAAGATTGACGGACCATCAATTGTGGTTCGTGTTCTTGAGCAGCTCGTTGAGCGCGGCGAGATGGACCCAAGTGTTCCTCAAATGGCAATCGACCGATACCGCCTTCACGACGTGAATGCCGGTACCTCAGGGTCAACCGGTGGCGAAAACTAAGCAAGAGACCCTCGACTGGCTGCAGTCGATATCTGGCGACCTTGCCACGATAACTCTGCAGCAACTCGACGAACTTTTGCCTTGGTATCGAACAATGCCGGCAGCCCGGCGATCGACCATTGGTTTGGTGGCTCAAGCCGGTATTACCTCGTTCGTGGCTTGGTATAAAGACCCAAAGTCTCAACCTTGGGTCGCTGCCGACGTCTTTGGCACCGCGCCAAGAGAATTGCTCAGGTCGATATCGCTGCAGGAAACCTTGCAATTGATCCGAGTAGTTGTACAGGTGGTTGAAGATCGCGTTGTTCAAGAGGATGAGTCACTCCGTGAGGCAGTTCTGCTCTACTCGCGCGAAATCGCTTTCTCAGCCGCCGATGTTTATGCACGGGCAGCTGAGGCAAGAGGCTTGTGGGACGCAAGGCTGGAGGCCCTGGTAGTCGATTCAATCTTGAGTGGTGAGCATGAAGAGGAACTTCCGTCAAGAATCGCAGCCCTTGGATGGCGCGCCAGAGGATCTGTGGCCGCTGTAATCGGCACCGCAGCAGAACCAATCGATCAAGATGGACTCCGGAGGATAGCCAGAAAACACAGCGTTGATGCACTTATCGGGGTACACGGAAATCGCCTAATCGTGGTTTTGGGTCGCATCGATGAGTCCAAAACTGAAAGCCAGCCATCATTTCAGAAGATTGCAACAGCGCTCGATCCCTTCTTTGGCGCCGGTGGAGTTGTCATCGGCCCGGAAGTCGGAAGTGTTGCCCAGGCTCATCGCTCAGCGAAAGCGGCACTCGCCGGTTTCGCCGCAATTAAGTCTTGGCCCAAGCCGCCTCGGCACATCGCAGCGGATGACCTACTTGCTGAACGGGCACTCGGCGGTGACATGCTTGCCAAATCAACGTTGCTGGACATTATTTACCGACCTTTAGCCAGCAACTCCCCCGAACTTCTTGAAACCTTGGCCCACTACCTTGAAACCGGAAGGTCCCTCGAATCCACCGCGCGGGAATTGTTTGTTCATCCCAACACCGTCCGATACCGCCTAAAGCGAATATCAGAGATTATTGGCTGGGATGCCACTGGCCCCCGCGAGGCATTCGTTCTTCAGGTGGCTATGGTTTTAGGCTCAATGAGTGAAATCGAAGCGCGTAAGCGCAGATAGGCAAAAATGATCGTTGTCGTATGCCCTGGGCAGGGCTCTCAAACCCCCGGTTTTCTTTCACCTTGGCTAGAACTACCAGCCTTCAGTGATTCAATCCAGCTAATGGAGCAGAACTCAGGGATTTCGATTTCAGAATTCGGCACTACTGCCGATGCCGATACTATTCGTGACACCGCAGTGGCTCAACCCTTGATTGTTGCCGCGGGTGTTGCAGCCTTTGCTGCCCTGAGCGGCGGCAAAACCGCCAGCGAGTTGGGAATTTCGGGCGTCGCCGGTCACTCAGTTGGCGAAGTAACCGCCGCAGTTACCTCAGGAGTTTTTACACCTGAGCAAGGCATCAAATTTGTTAAAACCCGCGGTGACGCAATGGCTGCCGCAGCCGCAATGGAACAGACCAGCATGGCAGCTGTGCTGGGCGGCGAGCAAAACGAGGTAGAGGCTCGCCTACTGGAACTTGGCTTGGAACCAGCAAACTACAACGGTGGCGGCCAAATCGTAGCTGCAGGAGCAGCTGATGCTATTGCTGCACTTCAGGCTGAGCCAGCCGCTGGCACCAGAGTAATTCCATTGCAGGTGGCCGGTGCCTTCCACACCCGATTTATGGCTCCAGCTGTTCAGGTGCTTGCCGATTACTCGGCAAATCTTGAAGTCAGCGACCCTTTGGTCTCACTGTGGAGCAACAACGGCGGACGAAAGATTGCGTCCGGTTCTGAATTTGTTCAACTGATGGTTAACCAGGTTTCTAGTCCTGTGCGTTGGGACCTTTGCATGGCAGCCATGGTCGAAGCGGGAGTTACGGCCCTTATAGAACTGGCACCGGCTGGAACGCTGACCGGTCTGGCAAAGCGCTCAATGCCGGGCATCGAAACTCTCGCTGTAAAGACCCCCGATAATCTCGACGCAGCATTGTCGCTATTCAACAACCACCGTTGATTTTTTAAACAGTAAATTTGAATAATCTTTAGAAAACCGAGGATAAATGTCGCAGCCAACTCTCAAGCAGTACGAGACCGTAAAATTCTCGAAAATTTACTCACTCGGCGCCGCTCGTGGTGACCTCACAGTCACCAACGATGACATCGCGGGCCCGATTGACTCGAGTGATGAGTGGATTCGTCAGCGAACCGGCATCATCACCCGCAAGCGCGCAAGCGCTGATTTGAGCCTTATGGACATGGCCGTATCAGCCTCTAACGAAGCCATTGCGAAGGCAGGCATCGATCCAAGTGAAATCGGTGCGGTTATTTTCAGCACGATCACTCACCCGCACCAGACACCGTCTGCGGCAGCGCTACTTGCCGACAAAATTGGCGCAAACCCAGCACCTGCTTTTGACATTTCGGCCGCCTGCGCCGGCTACTGCTATGGAATCGCCCAGGCAGACGCACTGGTCCGCTCGGGTGTTGCCAAATACGTACTAGTTGTGGGTGGCGAGAAACTTTCAGATTTCATCGACCCAACCGACCGCACAATTTCTTTCCTGCTCGGAGACGGTGCAGGTGCTGCCATCGTGGGTCCTTCAGACACACCAGGAATTAGCCCTACAGTTTGGGGCTCAGATGGTTCGCACTGGGATGCAGTTGGCATGAGCGCCTCACTACTCGAGCTGCGCGACGGTACTGCATCATGGCCGACCTTGCGTCAAGAGGGCCTCACCGTGTTTAAGTGGGCCGTTTGGGAGATGGTTAAGGTTGCTCGCCAGGCGCTCGAAGTGGCCGGCATCACCGCCGATGACCTTACTGCGATTGTCACCCACCAGGCCAACATCCGAATCATTGACGAACTAGCCAAGCAGCTAGCTGTTCCAGAGCACGTAGTTGTGGCTAGGGACATCGTCTACACCGGCAACACTTCCGCCGCATCGATTCCGCTGGCAATGCACGCACTACTTGAGTCAGGCGAGGTAAAGTCCGGTGGTTTGGCACTTGAAATTGGCTTCGGCGCGGGCCTTGCCTTCGGCGCTCAAGTAGTAGTACTCCCGTAAACTTAACCTCGGTCAAATAACCAATAAGGAGAAATCAATGGCACTTTCACAGAGCGAAGTACTTGCCGGTCTTGCAGAGATCGTTAACGAAGAGACCGGTATTGCTACCGAGGCTGTTCAGCTAGAGAAGTCATTCACCGACGACCTAGACATCGACTCAATCTCAATGATGACCATCGTTGTTAACGCTGAAGACAAGTTCGGCGTAAAGATCCCTGACGAAGAGGTTAAGAACCTAATCACCGTTGGTGACGCAGTTAACTTCATCGTTTCAGCTCAGTAATTAGGCGAAGGCTAAAAACATTGTCTAAAAAAATCGTTGTCACCGGAATCGGCGCTACTACGCCTCTCGGTGGTGACGCGCGTTCAACCTGGCAGGCATTGCTTGCCGGAGAGTCTGGCATTTCGACTCTCGAACAGGAATGGATTGCGCGGTATGAGATCCCTGTGACTTTTGCCGGACAGGCAAAGGTTCCAGCAGCTGAGGTTCTAACCCCGCAGGAGGCCAAGCGCCTCGACCCATCAAGCCAGTTTGCGTTGATCGCAGCACGCGAGGCTTGGGCTGACGCTGGTTCGCCAGACGTCGAGCCTGAGCGTCTCGCGGTTGAATTTGCCACCGGAATCGGTGGAGTGTGGACTCTCCTGGACGCGTACGACACGCTCAAGGAGAAGGGCCCACGTCGCGTAATGCCGATGACTGTGCCAATGCTTATGCCTAATGGCCCAGCTGCCGCCATCGGTATGGAAATTTCTGCCCGTGGTGGTGTGCGCACCTCTGTATCAGCGTGTGCCTCAAGTACCGAAGCAATTGCAAATGCTCTAAACCGCCTACGTTCGGGCGAGGTTGACGTAATTGTTGCCGGTGGTTCTGAAGCTGCAATTCACCCAATGCCCATCGCAGCTTTTGCTTCGATGCACGCTCTATCTCGCCGAAACGAAGAGCCAACTCGCGCGTCACGTCCGTATGACGTAGCTCGCGATGGTTTTGTAATGGGCGAGGGCGGTGGTGCCCTGGTTCTTGAGACCGAGGAGCACGCCAAGGCCCGTGGAGCAAAGATTTATGCCGAGGTAGTTGGTGGCGCTGTAACCTCTGATGCCTACCACATCACTGCTCCAGACCCAGAGGGTAGCGGTGCTGCGCGAGCAGTCTTGGCTGCACTAAAGCAGGCTGACGCAGAGCTAACTGACGTAATCCACATCAATGCGCACGCAACGAGCACACCAGTGGGCGACATCGCCGAATACACCGCTCTTCGTCGAGTTTTTGGTGACCATCTTGATTCGGTAGCCATCTCGGCCACCAAGTCTTCAACTGGCCATCTACTAGGTGGAGCCGGTGCAATCGAGGCCATCTTCACCGTACTGGCTCTTCACGAGCGCACCGCTCCCCCAACAATCAACCTTGAGAATCAGGATCCAGAGATTCCACTTGATGTGGTTACCTCTCCTCGCGAGCTACCAGCCGGACCAATCCTGGCTATGAGCAACTCATTTGGTTTTGGTGGTCACAACGCGGTTATTGTCTTCCGCAGCTACGAATGAGCAAGCTTTACTTTCGCCACGGAGCAATGAACAGTGGCAAGAGCACCGCTCTGCTTCAGGCAGCACACAATTATGAAGAGCGTGACCAGCACGTACTTTTGGCCAAACCAGCGATTGATATCAAGGGCGAGCGGGCGATAACCAGCCGACTCGGAGTAGACCGCGAGGTTGACTTTCTGATTACACCTGATCTTGACCTAAGAGCAGAGTTTGCATCGAGGGTTGAACAGTTCAGGACGAAGACTGGGAAAGAAATCGCGTGCCTACTAATTGATGAGGCGCAGTTTCTGACAGCACAGCAGGTTGATCAGGCGCTCGAGATTGCCGTTCTAGATTCGGTTCCAGTCTTGGCCTACGGTATCCGCACCGACTTTCTGACGCACGGATTTCCGGGTTCACTTAGGTTGCTGGAAATCGCACACTCGTTGGAAGAACTCAAGACAATTTGCCGGTGTGGTCGCAAGGCCATGTTCAACGCCCGCAAGCTGGACGGCAAATTTATCTTTGATGGTGAACAGGTTGCCATTGACGGCGTGCACGTGACCTACGAATCACTGTGCCCAACCTGCTACTTCAGTGAGAAATCCTCTAACTAAGCCTTAATCCACTCGCGAGAGACTGCATAGCGGTCAACAATCTCCGCAATCGGGTCAACACCGATTCCAGGCCCTGTCGGAACATCGATGTGGCCGTCAACCAATACAAACGGTGTTGTGGTGTCAACCTCGAAGTACCGCGACGATGCCGAGGTATCACCCGGCAAAGTAAACCCTGGCATTGCTGCAAGAGCCAAGTTTGCCGCTCGCCCAATGCCGGTCTCGAGCATGCCGCCACACCAAACCGGGATGTTGTTGGCCACAGAAACATCATGAATCTTCTTGGATTCTAGGTAACCGCCAACACGTGAAGGTTTGATGTTGATGATCTCGGCTGCCCCGAGTTCAATTGCATCGCGGGCGATATCTGCCGAAATAATCGTCTCATCAAGACACACTGGGGTTTCGATGTAGTCGGCAAGCTTGGCGTGGCCCAGCATGTCCTCTTCGTTGATTGGCTGCTCAATCAACAGCAAGTTGAACTCGTCCAGGCGCTTCAGCAAATCGAAGTCGTTGCGCGTGTAAGCGGTGTTGGCATCGACCTGAAGCAGGAGGTCATCACCGTAGGTTTCGCGAACCAATTTCACTGGCTCGTAGTCCCAACCCGGCTCAATCTTCAGCTTGATTCGAACATAACCCTCGTTCAGGTAACGCTCAACGTATTCCATTAGCTCAGGCAGTGAGTCCATGATGCCAACCGATACACCGGCTGGAACCTTGGTTTTGGTTGCGCCAAGGTAGGTGGCAAACGAAGTATTTGCCGCTCGCAACTGTGCGTCGAGAAGGGCTGTTTCAATTGCAGCCTTGGCCATGCGGTGGCCCTTGATCCACTCTAGAGTTGGTGCCACAGATTCGGCTGTGAGGTCATTTCCCAGTGCAAACAAGTCTGGAAGCATGAACTGCTTCAAAACGGCCATAGCGCCCGTGTGGTACTCGCTCGAGTAATCAGGGCGGTCATTCGCGCCGCACTCTGCCCAGCCCTCGCCAGAATCAGTAATGACGTGGGCCCAAACCACCTCGTGGGTGTTTACCGAACTAAATGAAGTGCGGAAGGCGGACTTCAATGGGACATTTAGACGAATTAGCTCTACGGCTTCGAGTTTCATTGGTTCCTGTTTCTATTCGGTCTTGCTCAAAATCAGCGAGGTTCGGTCTGGAGTCATGGCGGTAACCTGCCATCCGGTGTTCATCAGGTCCAGCATTTGATCGCGCACCAGCATGCGCACTTTCAGCGCCGATTCAAGATCCACTGAGCGCATTGTTTCAATGTCTTCGGGTATCTCGACAACAACTTCTTCTGGTCCTGCGTTTCGTAGGCTTGCCAACGGCCTATCCGTGATTTTGGCTTTGACTGACCAGTAGGCAAATAAGCGATCCGAAACGTCGCCCAGGTTGATCGAGTCGGTCATTGATCCATAGAAATTCGGTAGGTATTCAACAGCGATTGCGCCTAGCTTCACAAAATTGAAGTAGCAGTTCCGGCGAACCAGCGGGTCGAAGGTCCAGGTGATTGCATCGATGGAATTGTCTTTAGCCCATTCCAATTGGTGCTGCTTGATCTGAAAGCCAACACCCGAAACCGTAGCTGCGGTCACATGAGAGTGCAGAATGTTTTCAGAATTGAAGCTGCCCCTGATGCCGAACGACGCACCAACTGCATGGCCATCGAGTTCGGCTATGACGCAGTAAGCCCCAACGTGTACGGCAGCCAGAATCAAATCAAAAGGGGCAACGTCGTCGCCGTCCTGCCAAACGGTTCTAAAAAACTCGGCCACCTTGATTGCGTCCTCAGCAGAAGACACCTCACGCAGCACAACGTTGTTCATACTTCAATTCTTCCAGATAAAAGTAAAGCGGGAGCACGCCTAAGCATGCCCCCGCCTCAGATTTGAGATTACTTGGTGCCGTTGATGGTCGCCTCGGTAACACCGAACGGTGACAGGTTCCACTTAGCCAAAAGCTGAGCGTAGGTACCGTCATCGATAAGTGACTGAACAGCGGCCTGAATGGCTGCGGTCAAGCCTGTGTTGGCCTTAAGAACACCGATACCGGTTAGAGCCGAGGTGTAGCCCTCAGGTGCGTCGGTAGGTGCAACTAGGTCAAAGTAGGCACCCTCGCCTGCAGTTTGAACGGTGTAGGCCGCAACCTGTCCGTCGTTTACACCGGCAACAGCCTTACCAGCACGGATTGCGTTCTGAGCATCGCCATCGGTTGGGAACTCAAGAACTTCAATCGGGGTGTCACAGCTTGGGTTTACCGCGTTGATTAGGTCGATCTGTGCGGTTGCAGTCTGAATTGCAACTACCTTTCCACAAAGGTCTGCGAAGCTGTTGATGCCCTCTGGGTTACCTTCAGCAACCACAACTGCAAAGCCAGCTGAGAAGTAGTCAACGAAGTCAAGGACTTCCTGGCGCTCTAGGGTGTCGTTCATACCCGACATGATGATGTCGTGGGTACCTGACTGAAGTGAAGGAATAATTCCATCCCAGTCCTGGTCGTTGAAGCTAAGTACAACACCAAGCTTCTTGCCAATCTCAACTGACAGGTCGTAGTCGAAACCGGTTGGGTTGTCGTTCTCGTCGAAAAGCTCCATTGGAGCGTAAGGAATGTCGCTGGCTACTGAGATGCCGTCCTTGTACTCTTCAGGCAAAAGCGCGGCCGCAGCTGCGTCAGTCGGAACAAGTTCATCGGTGTTGGTTGCTGCAGGTGCGGCACAACCGGTTAGAACAAAAAGGCTAGCGGTCGCAAGAGCTGCAAATCCCGCAATCTTTGAAACAGACACGTGTTCTCCTCTTAAGGGGTTTGTGGGGTGTACTTTTAGAGCCTAATTGAGGCTCGCCAAAATTATTCGGGTTTGGCGCAATGTTTACAAGAACGAAATGACTAAAGCACTGAGCTTAGGAAGGCTTTGGTCCTTGGGTTCTGTGGATTCTCAATAACCTCGGTCGGACTGCCAGACTCAACGACCACTCCGCCGTCCATAAATACGACGGTGTCGGCGACCTCACGGGCAAAGCCCATTTCGTGTGTCACGACGATCATGGTCATGCCGCTCTTGGCAAGCTTGCGCATTACATCCAAAACATCGCCGACGAGCTCTGGGTCAAGTGCCGAGGTTGGCTCGTCGAATAGCATCAGTTTTGGCTCCATCGCCAAAGCGCGGGCAATAGCAACACGCTGCTGCTGACCACCTGACAACTGAGATGGGTAGCTATCCGCTTTATCTGCCAAGCCGACCGAATCGAGAAGTTCTCGGGCTTTAGCGATTGCCTCAGCCTTTGACACACCCTTTACGCCAACCGGCGCTTCGATGATGTTCTCGAGAGCGGTTAGGTGAGGGAACAAGTTGAAACGCTGAAAAACCATACCGATTTCGGCACGCTGCTTGGCGATCGCGGTTGGCTTCATCTCATAGATAGCATCTGACTTTTCCTTGAAACCCATGAGCTCGCCATCTACATAGAGGCGACCACCGTTGATGGTTTCTAGGTGGTTGATACAGCGCAGAAACGTTGACTTACCGGAACCCGAAGGACCAAGCAAGCACAAAACCTGACCCTGCTCCACCTGAAGCGTGATTCCTTTGAGGACCTCGTTGGCACCGAAACTCTTGCGAATCGCGCGAGCGTCTACCATCAGCGGCTTGCTCATACGTTTCCCTTCATGCCAATACGCATCCAGCGCGATTTTTGATCGGCAACGCTAAAACCGCGACCGTATTTCTTCTCGAGGTAATTCTGAGGAATTGAGAGGACAGTAGTCATAACCAAGTACCAGAATCCGGCGACTACCAATAGCTCCACCTGGGCAAGGTTCTGTGATGAAATCTGCGAGGTGCGAGCGTAGAGCTCCATAACTGCGACTACCTGAAGCAACGAGGTGTTCTTGAGCATTGAAATAAACTCATTGCCCATCGGTGGAATAATCACGCGCATAGCCTGAGGCAAAACGATTCGGCGCAGGGTGTACCCAGAACTCATGCCAAGGGACTTTGCTGCCTCAGTCTGCCCAGCATCAACCGAGAGGATTCCTGCTCGCACGATCTCGGCTGCGTAGGCACCCTCATTTAGAGAAAGTGCGATGATGCCGGCGATTAGCGCGGTGAACACCAAGCTGGTCTTTTCAGAGAACCAAATGATGTCGGTAAACGGGATTCCGATTTCAATGTTCGGGTAGATGATGCCCAGGTAACCCCAGAAAACTACCTGCAATAGCAGCGGGGTTCCGCGAAAGAAACCGACATATCCGGTGGCCACCGCGCGCAAGACAGGGTTTGGAGAAAGTCGCATCACGGCAAAGATTACGGCCAAGATGGTACCGATAAACATTGAAATCACCGTAAGCACAACGGTAAGCAGGGCAGCTGCCATTACCTTCTCATTGAAAATGTACTTATCAATAATGTCGTGGTTGATGTTTGGCGAGGCCCAGAGCGAGTAAACGAAACTACCAATTAGGGCAACAAGAATAACTGCTGACACCCAACGCCAAGGATGACGAAGCGGCACCGCAACGATGTCGTCGCTTAGTGCCTTGTCCTTTGGAGACATCTAACCACCTTCGGCTGAAAAATTATTCACGTCAAATCTTATGCCTTTATCGCAGAGAACTAACCGCGATAAACGGACTACTGGTAGGGAGTACGGGACTTGAACCCGTGACCGACGGATTATGAGTCCGCTGCTCTAACCGGCTGAGCTAACTCCCCCTGGTCTTGAGTTTCTAATTATCTTCGTTTCTCA
>JACCDQ010101653.1_pt1 | contig 18210 bp, 14 predicted proteins | sample 7446031 | NCBI WGS metagenome assembly JACCDQ01 (sample SAMN15323442, study PRJNA562643) | freshwater metagenome | isolation source: river surface water | place: USA:Blue River Watershed | collected 2017-08-17
AAGCGCCCCCGACAGCGGCCGCAATGACCGGGCGGGGGCGCAGATTCTAGATGCGACGAGACAGTGAGGGCCAGGCCCTCGTGACTCAGTACGGCAGCGTCGAGGGCGAGAAGTTGGCGCTGTAGCGCGCCACGCCCTTCGTGATGCGGATGTTGTCCATGTAGCCGTTGAAGCCGCCTCGCGCGCCGCTGTCGGCAAGTCCCAGCACGAGGCCGCCGTTGCCGTTCAAGGATGCCGTCGTGTTCGCCACGGTGGCATCGAGCGTGCCGTTCACGTAGAGCGAGAAGCCGCTCGCATTGCGCACCAGCGCGAAGTGCGTCCACTGCGACGTCGGAATCACGGCGTTGCTCTTCAGGAACGAGGTGTTGCCGCCCACATGCAGCGTGAGCTTGTTGGCTTCGCCCCCCGACGTGCTGACGTGGTTCACGGCGAGGAACCAGGTGTTCGCAGCGCTGTAGCCCGCGGGGCTGTTGCTGATGATGGTGGGCGAGCGGCCCGTGCTTCCCGTCTGGGGCAGGTGATAAATCCAGCCCTCGAGCGTGAACGGCCCCGTGCCGAAATTGAGCAGCTCCCCGCCAGTCGTGGTCGAGGCGCGCTTGACGTTGGCGGCCAGTCCGTCACCGGCCGGGTTGTTGAAGAAGGCGCTGTAGGAGCCCACGCGCGCCACAGCCGTGCTCGTGGTTGCTCCGTTCACCGCGGTCAGGTTCAGGCCATTCGAGGACTGGTCGGAGAATCCATTCTCAAAGCCTGAGGCGAACGAGACGTTGGCGGCAAACGAGTCGACCGGCACGGTTGCGGTGCCGTCCAGGCTCACGACGAAGGGCCCGTTCGCAGCGTTCGTGCCCAGGGTGAGTGTGCCGCTATGAGCACCGGTCGTGCTCGGGGTGAAAGTGACCGACAGCTGGCAGCTTTCGGAGGGTGCCAGCGAGGACGTGCAGGTGGTGGTGCTCGAGAAGGCCGCGCTGCCTGCGAGCGTGGGCACCGACAGCTCGAGCGGCAGTCCACCGGTGTTCGTGAAGAGCACCGAGTGCAGCGACGAAGAGCCTGCGGCGGTTGCCGGGAACGTGAGGGCCGAGGCGCTCAGCTCGCCCGAGCGAACGAGCCCGGACCCCGAGAGGGCGAGGACGAAAGGCCCGTTGCTGGCGTTGGTGCCCAGCGTGACGTTTGCCGAGTGGCTGCCGGATGCGGCAGGGCTGAACACCGCCGTGATGTCGCACGATTCGGAAGGGGCGAGGCTCGCACCGCACGTGGTCGTCATCGAGAACGAGGCAGCCGAGGACAGCACGGGTGCGCTCAGCGCGAGAGGCTGGTTTCCCGTGTTCGTGAACTGCGCCTTCTGGGACGCGGCGCTCGCGCCCACCTCCACCGGGCCGAAGGCAAGCGAGGCGACAGAGAGCTGCCCCGTGAGCACGGGCGCAGGGGCAGGCGAGGGTGCGGGGGCCGGGGCGGGCGCCGGAGCGGAGGCCCCCAGGACCTGCAGTCCTCTCTTGGGCGCACGGTACTCGTAGCTGGGGCCTGTCTGGGCCTGGACGTGCACCGAGGCGCTCAGCAGCGCCAGCACCGACAGGGTGGTCAGGGAAGTCTTCATTGGGAGGGCTCGACAAAAGGGTTTTAGATGTCATGCCTGTAGCCACTGCGTTTAGGCCATTCGGCCTTCGGAACGGATGGAACGAGCTGTTCCTCTCTGATAGAGTGCGCGCATGACAGACGTGCCTTCTAGCAACGAGGTGCCAGGTTTCCGGTCGGTGCAGGAGATGCCGGCCTGGATGCGGCTGCGCGCGGTGCCGTTGGGCAACGACGATGCGCTGCGGGTTGCAGTGGGGGTGTGGCGAGCAAGAGACCGGGCTGCTTCGGTCGTGCTCTCGGAGGGCGCGGTGGGCGCGTTGCAGCGGCCCGTGCTCACCCGCTACTTCGAGCACGTGGCCAACCAGCTACGCTGGCAGCTGCCGTGGCTTGCGGGAGGCCCGACGCCCGGAGAGCCTGTCTGGTATCAGTGGGAGCCCGGGTCGATTCGAGCGGGCGTGCACTGGCCGGCGCGGCTCTCCCGTGTGGTTCTGGCCGAATACCAGGGCGTCTACCGCTATGCCAGCTGGCGCGCGGCAGATGCGCCCTGGGAGGCCGAGCTTACTGAAGCGTTGTGCCCGCGGGCGTGGCCAGCGAGTACGCCCCCTTGAACGTCAGCCCTCGTTCGCGAGCCAGGTGTTGAACGGTGGCCGCGAGTTCCTCACGCGGCTCGAGAGCGCCAAGAGGCGGGGCAAGCAAAACCTCCTCGCCGCTTCGGGTGAGCCCGTAGAGCTCGAGGAGCCCGTCCATCGGGAATCGAAGGCAGAGTGAGGCCAGCCCGTAGTGAGCCTCGCCCAGCTCGATGAGCCGTCGAAGCTCCAGCACGCCGGCGCCTTTGCACAGGAACTGCACTTCGGCGAGCGAGCAGGGAGGGCTCGACAGCACCGAATGCACCGGCAGCCCCCGCTCGCGCAGCCAGCCGTGCATCTGGCGGGCCATGTCATCAGCGGGCCAGGGCCTGCTTCGCTCGAAGAGCTGGCGCTCGGTGACCGGCAGGCGGGCCACGCACAGCGCGAACATCGTGAGCGCTCGGCCCGACTCGATGCTCTCGTCCAGCACCAGCGGCAGGGGATGTAGGGCGTGGGGCTCGCCGGCTTCGGCCTTCACCATCTCGGAGGCGAGCTGACGCGGCCCCTGGGCCTGCAGGTCCTCGCGTCGGAAGAGATTCGACAGCACCCCCAGCTCGGCCGCGTCGTTCACGATGCCGCTGTCCGAGAGGGCCACCAGGAACGCACCGGCGTCGAAGGACTCGTTCGGCAGAACCAGGGGCTCCAGGAGTGCTCCCGCTTCGAAGGTGACCACGAACGGCACCGCGAAGAGCCACAGGAACTGGGGCGGTTCGCCCGCCGCGACGTCCACCCCCGGCTTGTCCAGAAGCGGCCAGGCGCACAGCGCAAGCAGGCGCTGTGCACGGGGCCGCCCGGAGAGGCCAGCGAGCGCGGCGTCCAGCTCGTCGAGCCCGCCCCTCTGGGCGGCATCGTGCTTGCCCAGCAGTCGCTCGTAGAGTGCCATGTAGCCGTCACGCACCGCGTCGACGAACGTCTGGGCGGTCTTTGCTTGCAGAATCGGAGTGGTGATGCCGAGGGCATCCAGACAGAGCGCTTGGCGCTTCGAAGGCATGGACTGAGGTCCAGAGGGCCAGGGGAGCTAAAACCATAGCACGACTGGCTTTTAGGCGCAAGTCCGAAGCCACGCGGCGCGGGGCTCAGCGACTGGAGCCGGTCATCGAGTCCGGGTGCTGGCGGCCCGCAGCCAAGGCATCGGCCAGCCGCGTCTGGGTGCGGGGCACGAGCCTCACGTGCAGCCGCTCGAGCGCGGCCGCCCGCCTGCCCAGGTCTTCGGCTTGTTCGCGATAGCGTGCGTGCAGGGCGCCTTCGAACGCTCTCAGCACAGCCAGACAGTCCGTATGCAGCCGAGCTTCGCTCACCCCGAATGCGGACAAGAGCTGCAGCCCGATACGAACTGCGGCCAGCTCCACCGCGACCGGGGTGCAGGCGGGCAACGGCAGCGCCACGGTGGCGCGCAGCTCCCCCGCCTCGTCGAAGAGCACGACACCCGCGCCGCAGCCCCGGGGCCGAGCGCTGCCATCGCAAACCAGCAGCCAGCCCTGCACGGCCCGCTGGGCTGGCGTTCGCTGCAAAAGCAGCTCGGGCTCGGCGTACGCGGTGCGAAGGCCCAGCCGCACGCGAAGCTCGCGTCGCAGCAAAAAGAAGGCTTCATCCAGCAGCGCGCGACGCACGCGGGCATGCCGCTCGGTGCGCGCCGCCGCATGCAGCGCCTCGACCGTCGCTCGATGCGCGAGCTTGACGGCCAGGGCCACGGCCAGCCGGTGACGAAAGCTCTGCCGTGCGGCGGCTTCGCAGGCCTGGAGCACCGATTCGGGCACATCGAGCAGCGTGGCATTGCAGGCGGCTCGGCGCAACAGCCGATAGACGCGCCAGCCCTGCAACTGCTCGGCGCGGGGCAGCCCGGCCAAGGTCGCGAGCACGCGCTGCAACGGCGCGCTGCGCGCACCGCGCCGAGAGGCCCTGGGTCGGGCAAAGCCGGGGTCAGCCTGAGTCGTCACGCCCAGGTGTAGCCAAGCGCGAAGCAGTCAGGTGCGCGGAAGCACCCAAGAGAAACGGCTCCAGACACGAGGTCGGGAGCCGTTGGTGAAAGCGCGGGCGCGGGCGTCAGTCAGTCGAACAGACGCGACTTGTGCTTCACGTGACCTCGCTTGGCTGCGGCCTTGCGGTCGCGCTCGCGACGGGTTCCGGGCTTCATCGCCATGACCTTGGGATTGAGGCCATTGCGAATCATCGCGGCATCGCGCAGCTGGGATTGCGACAGCTGGATGACGAGCTTGTCCATGGAAAATACCTCTTGAAATGGAGTTGAACTTATCGCCGTGTAGCAACCGGGCTCACGCGGGGTCGCAGTCCGTGGCGAATCTCGTAGCCTCGGCGGCACATGTGGTTCGAGAACCGCCAGACCCGCCGACCGGCGGACAGGGGCAACCAGAGCAGAAAGGCGAGGCCGCTCGCGCCTGCGAGCCACATCGTGGCGCTCGCCACCGCGCCGGTGCCGGCCCAGCCCATGCCCAGCACGAGGACCGGGGCGAGCTGCGCGACCACGAATGCAATGAGCAGGAGCAGCGCCACCGCACCCACCGCGGTCTTGCCGAGCACACCCCAGCCGGAGGAAGCCGGCGGCGTGCCGCCGGCCGGCAGCGCAGCGCGCGCGGAGGTGGGCAGCGCCTGCTCGGCGAACCAGTCCGTGAGACCGAGCCAGAAGTATTCGAACGAGCAGCGATAGGCGGGAGGCGGCTTGGGGATGCGAACAGGCGGCATGACGCTATACGAGGAAGGACACCACTACACCATCGTCTAGACATGACCCAACCGCACACCGATACCCCCCAGACCCAGGGCCCGCGCATGACCTATGCCGAGCTCAAGGCTGCGGTGGCCGGGCGCTGGCACGAAATCTTCGAGGACCTCGCCCACGAACAGCTGGGCCTGGCCCTGGCGAACGCACCGTTTCACGTACCGTGCCCCGTGCACGGTGGCGAGAACGGCTTTCGGCTCTTCGCTCACTTCCCCGAAACCGGCCGGGGCATCTGCAACACCTGCGGCCCGCAAGGCAACGGGTTCAAGATGCTCGCCTGGGTGAAGAAAATCGACATCAAGGACGCCGTCCGCGAAGTCGGCCAGTGGTACCGCAAGGGCCGCGTCAACATCGTCGACGCCAAGCCCCGCCCGGTGCCCAAGATGTTGCCCAAGGTCGACCCGGCCGAGGCCTATGCGCGCATCGCGCGAGTCTGGAAGAGCTCGCTCGAGCTCGCCGGCTCGCCCGCCGAGCGCTACCTGGTCAAGCGCGGCATCTGGCGGGAGAACATCCCCCGAGTGCTGCGCGCCCATCCGGGCCTCACCTACGTCTACGGCAAGGAGAAGAAGAACTACGGCAAGTTCCCCTGCCTGCTCGCCCCCATCAAGGACAAGGACAATCGGCTGGTCTCAATCCACCGCATCTTCCTGACCGAAAGCGGCGACAAGGCGCCCGTGCCGGACGCCAAGAAGATGATGTCCCAACACGCCGAAATCCGGGGTGCGGCCATCAAGCTCTTTCCCGCCGAGGGCGAGGTGCTGGGCCTGGCCGAGGGCATCGAGACGGCGCTCGCCGCGCATGCGGTCTCCCGCATGCCGGTCTGGTCGTGTGTCTCGGCGCCCCTGCTGGAGCTGGTCGATGTGCCCGCTCACGTCAAGCACGTGGTCATCTGGGCAGACCTGGACCGCAGCGAACGCGGGTTGCAGGCGGCCGAAAAGCTCGCCACGCGGCTCGAAGCCGAAGGCAAGACGGTCGAAATCTGCATGCCGATGGGCGAGATTCCGAACGACGACAAGGGCATCGACTGGCTGGACGTGATGCTCACGCAAGGTCTGAACGGTTTTCCGGCTCGCTGGCGCCAATGGCGTCCGGCAATGACCCCGGAGACCTTCGGCGCCATCGTCCGGGCCCAGCAGCAACCGGCCACCGCGGCCTGACCCCGCTGCACGGCTGCCGATTCATGGCCCGCCTCGAGATTCGAGGCGGGCTTTTTCTTGGGCAACCGCGCAGATATGGACTGCACTCGCTAGACATGCGTGCTTGGCGTGTGTCGAGCGCCCTTACAACCCTCTTTGCTTTTCACATAACGGAATGACCCCCAAACTCACAGCGCTGATGTTGGCCCTGTTCGCAACATCCGGCGTCTTTGCACAGGAACAGGCCCCGACCTATCACTTCAACAAGCCCGTGCGCACCCTCACGGTCGTGCCGATGACGCATCTCGCCCAGCTGAGCGCTGCGAGCCTCACCTTCACAGGCGTGGACGTCGGGGCGTCGGCCACGCAGACGGTGGCGCTGCTCAACGTGGGCAACAGCACCCTGTCGCTCGGCACCATCGGCGTCAATGGCAGCGGCGTGCCCTTCTCTTCGAGCACCACGTGCGGCGCCACGCTGGCCCCCAACGCAAGCTGCACCATCTCGGTGAGTTTCTCGCCCGTGTCTCCCGAGCCGGCTTCGGCCACCCTGTCGGTGTCGGGCAACTTCACCAACGGCCCGCTTGGCGTCTCCTTGAACGGCATCGGCCGGGAGGCGTTCGGCACGCTTGCGGCGAGCACCTCCACGGACTTCGGCAACGTCGAGGTCGGTGCCTCCGCGCAGCGCAGCTTCCTCTTCACCAACACCGGCGGGCGCACGCTCACCGGCGTCTACGCGACTGCGAGCGGCACGGGCTTCGCCCTGGGCGCCAACACCTGCGGCACGCAAGCGGCCCCCATCGCCCTCGCGCTCGGCGCATCGTGCTCCTACTCGGTGAGCTACAGCGCCTCGGCGGTGGGCAGCGCCTCGGGCCAGACCCGTGTCGTGAGCTCTGCCGTCAACAGCCCCTCGAGCCTGTCGCTCAGTGCTTCGACCGCGGCGACCTACCTCGCGCAGCTCTCCACCACGACGCTGGGATTCGGTGACCGCGACGTGGGCACCTCGCCCACGCTGTCGGTGAACCTGCTCAACGTCGGCAACAGCCCGCTCACGCTCCAGACCCCCCTGCTCCAGGGCGACGCCAGCTTCACCGCGCAGACCGCCTGTGGTGCCACGCTCGCCGCGGGCGCCTCGTGCGCGACCACCGTGACGTTCTCCCCGACTTCTGCGGGGGACAAGAGCGCATCCCTTGAGCTCGCCGGCAACTTCACCAACACCCTGTCGGCCGTGACGGTGACCGGTCGTGGCCAGACGAACACCGGCGCGCTTGCCGCCGCGAGCGGCTCGTCGGCGGCTTTCGGCACGCTCGAGGTCGGCCAGTCCGCCACTCGAAACTTCGAGTTCACTGCCAGCGGCACCAAGGCGCTCACGGGCGTCTACGCCGCAGTGAGCGGCACGGGGCTCACGCTCTCGTCGAACACCTGCGGCACGCAGGCCAGTCCCGTCACGCTCGCCTCGGGCGCGAAGTGCACCTACTCGGTCGTCTACGCTCCGACCGCAGAAGGAACACTCTCGGGCAGCACCTCGGTCACGAGCTCTGCGACCAACAGCCCCGAAAACCTGGCCCTCAGCGGCACGGCCACGCCGTCAACGGCCGACGGCAACTGGGCCAGTGTATCGGCGCTGCTTCGCGGCAACGGCACAAACGGCTCCGCAGTGTTCACCGACAGCAAGGGGGCCTACACCTGGAGCATCACCGGGACCACGGGCGCGACGCCCACCATCAGCACCGCGCAAAGCAAGTTCGGCGGCGCCTCTATGTACTTCCCGGGTGGCCGCGGCATCCAGTCCAACGCGAATCTCTCGATGGGCACGGGCGACTTCACCATGGAGTTCTGGGCTTACCGGACCGGGGATTCGGGCCGCCCGACTCCCATCATCGCCACGAATGGTTGGATTCTCGGCAGCAACATGCCCGGGTTCTACACCGCTGGCTTCCGCTTCTCGCCCTACGAGTGGTGCACAGTCACGGCCAACAACTGCGGCTCGTATGGCCGGATGATTCAGACGGGCGCAACCTACAACGTGTCGAACACCTGGCAGCACGTCGCCCTCACGCGGCAGGGCAACACCTACCGCTACTACGTGAACGGCGTGAAGGTGTCCGAGTCCGTCCAAACGACGAGCTGGAACCTTGACTACGGTCAGGCTGACCTGCGTGTCACCATCGGAGCGGGCTGGATTGGTTACCTCGACGACCTGCGCATCACCAAGGGCGTGGCCCGCTACGTGGGCGCGAGCTTCTCGGTGCCGACGGCAGAGCTGCCCAGCTACTGAGCACTCGCTCTGACGACAACGCCCGCACGACAACGTGCGGGCGTTTTTCATGGAGGTGCTGCCCGGCAGCTGCTCAGTGCGTCGCGCCGACGGCAAGCGCCTGCCCGATGGCCGGATGCCGCGCCAGCACGGCCTGGCAGGCGGCGGGAAGCCGCTTTCGACGCAGCGTCTGGCGCACGAAGCTCAGCCACACGGCTTGGCGCTCATCCAGGGGTGAGCCGCTCTGAAGGGCCCTCGCCACGGCGCTCGCCCAGCCCGAGAACTCATCTTCCTCGAACACGAGCGCGGCGAAGCGCCAGTCCACCTGAAGCTCGACCAGGACTTCGCGCACGGCCTGACCCAGGTCTCCGGTCATCAGTGACTTCATCCAGCGCCTGAGCTTGGCCGAGAGCTCTCGCTCTTCGGCTTCGGTCAGGGGCACTGGCGGGGTGCCCGGCGCACCTGGCGCGAACCGCCGGCGCGCCATCTCGAGCCATTTGTCCCGCTGGGTTGTCTGTTCCGCGAGTGCATCGAAAATGTAGCCGCGTTCGGCCAACCATTGCACCTGCTCGGCGCTGAGGGCGTTTTGCTTGTATTGGGCGCGTAGCCGCTCGATGCGGCTCACGAGGCCCTTGGCGGCGCCGACGCTTGTGCGCGTGATGCGCAGGTGCCCGTGGCTCTCGAAGAACGCTTGCGCGTCGGCCTGGAACTGCAGCCACGCCTTGTGTTCCCGAGCCTTCGAGGCCACCCGGGCGCGAGCCACCAGGCGCTGGCGCACGGCCAGTGACGCGGCGTCCTTGGAAGGCTCCGGCCGAGGCGCGCTCATTCGAGCCCGCGCCTGCGCGACGGTCAGCGTGCCGTAGGCGAGCGCCCGGGTGAGCGAGCGTGACAGACCCAGCGTGGTTCGCATCGCATCGAGGCTGTCGTAGGTCACGCCCTCGACCACGACCTCGGGCGTCTGCGCGGTCCCGGACAGCACGCGCAGGTTCTGGCCCAGCCGCAGGATGTCGGAGTCGAGCAGGCCCTTCTTGCGGGCGTTTCGGTAGAACTCGCGCGGCAGCCCCAGCTCCTGGGCGCGCTGCGCCGTCGAGAAGGTCGACCGCTGCACGACGACCGGTGCCGCATCCGAACGGCCCGCCTGGGCCATCTTCTTCAGCCGAGGGTAGGACACCTTGAGGGCGCGCTGGGCCTCGATGAGCGAGGAATACCCCACGCCGTCGATGAAGACCGTCGGAGCCGGCGTGGCCTCCCGGTTGTCCAGCAGTCGCTCGATGGCCTGGCCCGCGGTCAGCTCGTCGAGTCGCATCAGGCGGCGAACCGCCTTCGTGCAGAGCCGATGCGCCTTGCAGGTCGCGACCAACCCCTCGGTGTAAAGCTCTCCGCGAACCTCGATGGAGGCAATCTTGTTCCCGACGCCGACCCGTCCCGCCAGGCGGTCCTCGAGCGTCTTGACGCTCACCTGCTTTCGGAGCAGGGCGTACAGGTGCTCCAGCCGCGTGCCGTTAAGGTACAGCTGATAGGCGGCCTGCAGCACCGGCTCGCGAGCCGGCTCGTCCGGGTAAGCGACATCGATGACCTTTTGCAGCCGCTTCAGAGGTGTTTGCCGACTCCCGTACTCGCCCCCTTCGGTGAGGTTGTAGCCCCGGGGCCAGCGCGTGCCCTCATCGGCGATGGCCGCCTTCTCGGCCTCCTGCAGGTCGCAGACGTCCCAGTAGTAGGCGAGAGGCAGGACCGTGAAGTCTTCGGGGCGGCTGCGCATCGCCGCGTAGAGCGGGTGGGCGACGCCGCGCTCGGCGGCCTCTCGATGGCCCTGGAATCGTTGCTCGGGGGTGACCGTGGTGAGCCCGATGTAGCGCAGCTCACTTGCCCTGTCGATGATTCGGTACAGGTAGCCCCCAGGCCGTCGCACCGAGCACGGAACGGGCGCATCCTTGGCAAACTGCTCCTGCCGACAGCGCGGGCACGGGTCCGAGCCCGCCAGCCGATGCAGGCTGCGCGGCGAGGTGACCCAGCTGCCGTGGTCGGGATTCTTCAGGCACAGCACCTTGCGCGAGGCACGCTCGCCCTCGTACCGAGCGGTTCCGAGGCTGAGCACACCGGCGCCAAAGCGTGCGTCCAGGCGGGCCTGCTGCGCCGCGAGCCCTCGGCGTGGCGTGCCGTCCGGCGAGACCGCTCGATGCTTGCGAACCGGTGCGTTCGGGCTAGCGAGCGGAGCAGCGCGCGCAGCGCGCACGACGGTGCTCGCCACGGGTGTGCGCTTGATGGCCGCGATGACGTCGTTGCTCGGCATTGACAGCCCCGTCAGTCGCTCGAGCCGACACCCGGGGCACAGCCCCTCGGAGAGGCTGTCCTTGATGTCACGCAGCAGCAGCGAGAACACGTCGTGCCTTGCGCACCGCAGCGCCAGCGGTCGGTGCTTCGGGGTCCGAGCCGCCTGCTCGAGCGAGCCTTCGGCGGGAACGCAGCCCTGCTCGAGGCACTGCTCGAGCAGCGCTCTGCGGGCGGGGAGCCACTCGGGGTCTTCGTTGAAGTCGTCGCAGACAGGCCGTGCGACAGCGGTCATGGGGGCGGCGGGGAGGCTTGCGTTCACGTGAATCCAATCGCTTCTCGGCCCCGCGCGCCGAGGGCGCGGGAATGGCGAGGAGCGTTGGAGTCGAACGGCGCGACGGTGTTCCAGGCCGAAGGACCTGGCACACGCAAGAAAAAGCCGCACCCAGGGGGTGCGGCTCGAAGAAGAGAAGGTGCGCTTAGCCCTTCTGGCCCAGCAGGTAGGCGTTGGAGACGGCCTTGAAGGAGACCGGCGGCTTCTTGTTGGCCTTGAAGACCAGGCCTTCGCGCTTTTGCTGGGGGCGCAGCACGCTCGGGCCGTCAGCCATCGCGAGCAGCACATCCATCGTGACCGAGCTGTCGATGCGGAATGCCGCATCGATGACGGGGCTGTGTCGAACGCCCAGCTGCCGGGCGATGACCTTGCGCTCGTCGGGGGTCAGGTAGCGTGCCTCGTCGGCGTCGTAGACGGCGTAGAGGTAGACCTCGTGGCCCTGCAGCTTGTAGATGTTGCCTTCCACGCCGTTGCCCACCAGCTCGCCCTGCAGCGCGATGTTGCGCCCGGCAAAGTGTTCGCGCAGCTTGCGCTCGATGTCGCAGGCGCGCGCGACGCGCCAGAAGCTGTTCGAGTCGCTCTCGACCAGGTCGATGTTGCGCGAGCACACGTGCAGCTCGTCCGCGAGCCAGGCCCAGGTGCACGAGCTGCCCTCGAGCTTCTCGGTGATTTCCCAGGTGAGTTCGTCCGCGTCGCCCTGTGCTTGCCAGGCAGCGAGTTCGGCGGCCAGGTTCTGGATGCGCTCCTGGTCGGTCTTCGGAACCACCGAGGGGAACTGACCGCGCATCAGGCCGGCCAGTTCCGCCGGCACCGGCGGCTCGTACTTGACGACGCCCAGGTGTTCGCTCACGTCGAAGCCGAGCGGCCAGGCCACCTCGAGGGGGCCGAGCGCCTGCAGCGACAGCAACAGCCCTTGGCTCACCTGCCCGCGCAGCTTGATGGAGCGCAGCACGTGTCCGCGCACGCCCTGGAACTCGCGGGCCTGCTTGTCGACCAGGAATTGCCAGGCGGGGTTGCCCTCGGGCAGGAACGAGTCGATTTCGAAGTAGACGGCGTGGTTGCCCACGGCGAACTCGCCCTTCTTCACGACGACCTTCCAGCCACCGATGTGCGCGGCCTCGATGGCGTCGGCACCGGGGATGGGGGAGAGTGCATCGATTTCGACGATGCGTGCCAGTTTGCGTGTCATGGGTTCAATGTCCTTTCAGGGACGCCTCAATCGCGAGACGTCCAGCCTCGTGTAGAGAGCCGGGCCACGCCGAGGTTCCCTTCCGGCAGCGGGAACCTTCCGCGCTCAGCCTGCTCTATAAAGGCCGTCCCTACAGGTCGGATGTCGCCCCGTGGGGGTGCGCCCGCGCCTTTTCATCTTTCAGCATGCAAGTCCGTCTCGTCGACGCCAACTCACTGGGTTACGCCCAGCACTGCGCCAATGACCTGCGCCACGGCCCCGACGGGCTGCAGACGCAGGCGGTCGCGGGCGTGCTGAAGAGCGTGGCCAACTCGCTGCGCTACGAGCCCGCGGTGTTGAACCTGCTGGTCTGGGACGGGCGGGCGCAGTGGCGCTACGACCTGCATCCCGGCTACAAGGCGGGCCGCCACAAGACCGTCGAGCAGCGCGAGATGCGCGCGCACTACGAGCGAGCTCGCCCGTTCATCCAGAGGGCGCTTCGCATGCTGCCGGTGCTGCAGGTGAGCTGTGCGCACGCCGAGGCCGACGACGTCGCCTTCGGCCTGTCTCGCCAGCTCTCCGAGCAGGGCCATCTCGTGAGCCTGCGAACGGCAGACGCCGACTGGCTGCAGATGGTCAATGCCCGCTGCCGCTGGGAAAACGCCCGAAAGGCGGGCCACGTGGTCGAGCTCGACGGGTTCGCGAAGTCGAGCGGCTACGCCTCGCCCGGCGCCGTGCCGATGGTGAAGGCCCTGATGGGCGACACCTCGGACGACATCGATGGCCTGCCTGATGTGGGCGACAAGCGTGCGGCCTCGCTGGTGGCCAAGTACGGCTCGCTGGAGGCCGTGCTGCGGGCGTCCGAAGACGTCTTCGCCTTCTCGCAGGAGCCCAAGCACTTCCACAGCCTGATGCTTCCCGAGTACCGCGAGCTCGTCGCGCGCAACTGGCGGCTCGTCAATCTCGCGGGCGCGCCCCGCATCGATTCTGTCGACGTGCACCTCGACGTGGGCGAGTTCGAGGCCCTGGACCTCTACGAGCTGTTCGTGGACCTGGGTCTCGTGCACTTCACCGACACCTTTTCCTGGTGGGAGCGGGCTGCCCAGCAACCGCTCCCCAAGGCCGACGTGCTCAGCGTGCGTCGCGCCCTCTCGGCCATCGGCGAAAGCTGGTCGTCGAAATAAAAGCGGCACCTAAACCTGCCACCACTTCCTCTCGTTCTCATTGGAGACTTCTCGCATGCAAAAGAATCTGGGCTCGATGGTCAAGGGCATCGCACAACTGCAAGCCCGTATGGACACCGTTCAGAAAGAAATCGCCGCCGCATCGTTCGACGGCGAAGCCGCCAACGGCCTGGTGAAGGCCACCATCAACGGCAAGGGTGAGCTGCAACGCGTGCACCTGGACCCCTCGGTCATGACCGAGGACGCCGAGACGGTCGCCGACCTGGTGACCGTCGCCTTCCGCAAGGCCTTCGACGCCAAGGAAGACTTCTCCAAGACCAAGCTCGCGGGCATCGCCACCGGCCTGCTGCCGATGGGCATGAAGCTGCCGGGCCTGGGCTGACCTGCGGTCTCGCGCGCCCCTTCGGGCGTTGCGCCGCGCCTACCGGCTCCGTGAGCCCCTCCCGCTTCGTGCGAGGAGGGGCTTTTCCTTGGCCGAACGCACGTCTCGCGCTCGCTTATAGATGCCTCGTCTGCTATAATGTCGTAGCAGAATTACGCCTTTAGCCTGATGAAACCCGCCTCCGCCTCCGTAGAACAGCTCACTGGCGTCGTGAAGACGCTCACCTTCGTCAACCCTGAGAACGGGTACTTCGTGGCGAAGGTGACGCTGCCCAATGGGCAGGAGCGCACCGTGGTGGGCAACGCCCCGGTCATCAACCTGGGCGAGCATATCGCGGCTCGCGGCACCTGGGCCTCCTCGAACTGGGGACCGCAATTCAAGGCGAGCGAGGTGGTGCTCTCCGCGCCCACGATGCTCGAGGGCATCGAGAAGTACCTCGCGACCGCCATCCACGGCATCGGCAAGGGCTATGCGAAGAAGCTCGTGGCCGCCTTCGGCGACGCCGTTTTCGACGTCATCGAGAACGAACCCGAGCGGCTCAAGAGCGTCAAGGGCATCGGCCCCAAGCGCGGAGCCTCCATTCTGGAGGCCTATGCCGAGCAGAAGGCCGTGCGTGAAATCATGGTCTTCCTGCACCGCGCGGGGCTCTCGACCACACGCGCCAAGCGCGTCTATGACCGCTGGGGCGACAAGGCGGTCGAGAAAATCAAGGAGAACCCTTACATCCTGTGCCGCGACATCTGGGGCATCGGGTTCTCCACGGCCGATGCGGTCGCGATGAAGCAGGGCATCAAGCCCGACAGCGAGTATCGCGTGCGTGCGGGCGTGCAGCATGTGCTGCGCGAGGCCGAACTGCAGGGCTCGTGCGGGCTGCCCTACACGGCCGTTCGAGAGAAGGCTGCGGAAATCCTGTCGGTCGACTACGGTCTCATCGAGCAGGCCATCGCCTTCGAGCTGGAGGCCGAGGAGCTGGTGAAGGACGTCGCAAGCGGCGAGGAATGCCTCTTCTCCCCTCGCATCTACAGCGCCGAGCGGCTGATTGCCCACACGCTCATCGAACACGCCCGTCGTGTTCCGGCACGTCGCATCGTGGACGTCGAACAGGCGATTCTGGATGCCGAGGTCGAGATGGGCATGGCGCTCGAGGACGTTCAGCGCGACGGCGTGCGTGCGGCGGTCACCAACCAGGTGTTCGTGCTGACTGGCGGCCCCGGTGTCGGCAAGACCTCGGTCACGCGCGTCATCCTGCAGGTCTTCCAGAACGCAGGGCTCAAAGCGATTGCGCTTGCCGCGCCTACCGGCAAGGCGGCCAAGCGCGCCTCGGAGGCCACGGGCGTGGAAGCCCGCACCATCCACCGCACGCTCGCCATCGGCCCGGACGGCAAGTTCCAGCACAACGAGACGAACGTGCTCGATGTGGACGTGCTCGTCATCGACGAGATGTCCATGGTGGACGTGGCGCTGATGCAGGCCATCTGCAAGGCGCTCGCGCCCCACACCCGTCTGCTGCTGGTAGGCGACGTCGACCAGCTGCCTTCAGTGGGACCCGGCAAGGTACTTGCCGACATCATCGAGTCGGGGGCGCTGCCCACCGTGCGGCTCACCAAGATTTTCCGCCAGGCCGCCACCAGCCACATCATCAAGAACGCCCACGCCATCAACCGCGGCGAGATGCCCGACATCGGCTACCGCGAGGGCTCGGACTTCCAGTTCCTGTCGATTTCGCCCGCCAAGCGCGACGACGAAGCCGAGAAGAAGCGCTGCCGCGAGACCATCGCGGCCGAAGTCGTGCGCATGGCCACCAACATGTACAAGCTGGGCCACGACCCCATCCGGGACGTGCAGATTCTGGCGCCGATGCGCCGAGGTGCGCTGGGCGTGGAAGCGCTCAACGTGGCGCTCCAGGCGGCGCTCAACCCGCATCCGTCCGATGTGCTCGAGGTCTTCGGCACGAAGTGGGGGGTAGGCGACAAGGTGATGCAGCTGCGCAACAACTACGACAAGGGCGTGTTCAACGGCGACATCGGCTTCGTGGCGAGCGTGGACCGCGACGAGCGCGTCATCACCGTGGACTTCGACGGCAACCTGGTCGACTACAAGACCGGCGACCTCGACGAGCTCACGCTCGCCTACGCGTTCACCATCCACAAGAGCCAGGGCAGCGAGTTTCCGGTGCTCATCATGCCGCTCGACTGGAGCCACTTCACGATGTTGAAGCGCAACCTCTTCTATACGGGCATCACCCGGGCGAAGAAGCTCTGCGTCGTGGTGGGCCAACCTGCGGCCGCCGCCAAGGCGGTCGAGACCGCCCAGAACGAGGAGCGCTACTCGCGTCTGAAGGAGTGGTTGCGAGCAAGTCTGCCCAAAGAGATGCGCCAGGCCGCGTGAACGCTTGTTCCTAGAAGAGGAACCCCCTCGCTCGCAGCATCTTTTCGCTTTCCGCAACCCACTATCATGCAAACCCCCTTGATTCGAGCAGCCGCTCTCTGGGCGCTTGTCGCCAGCCTCCCTGCTTTGGCTCAAACCGCCCAGGGCTATGAGTTTCGCGCTCCCAAGAAGGGGCTTGCGGTCTCTTCTGGCGTCCCGCCGGCCCCCGCCCCGGTTCCTGCCCCCGCTCCGGCCCCGACCCTTCTTGCGCAGCTGTCCGCAGGGGCTGTCGCCTTCGACGCCGTCACACTAGGAGCCTCTCAAACGAAGCAGTTGTTGCTCTCGAACATCGGCACGGGCTCACTCATCTTGTCCGGCACCTCGCTGTCGGGTGCCGGTTTCACGGCCTCGACCAACTGTGAGTCAGTGCTTGCGCCCGGCGCCTCCTGTCAAGCAGACCTCACGTTCACGCCGGGTAGCGTAGACGCCGACACCGGAACAAAGACGTTCTCGGGGTCTTTTCAGTTTTTGACGAATGCGAGCAGCGGAGCGAGCCCTGTCGTGCTGAGCGGCGAAGGACGCGCCCCCTGGGGAGTGCTTTCGTTCACGAACGGAGCAACTGCTGATTTCGGTAGCCTGACAGCCGGCACGTCCAGCAGCAAGACTCTTTCCTTCTCCAACACGGGCCCGGTGCCGGCCTCGGGCGTGCAGGTCTCCGTCTCCGGCACCAACCTGTCGTTGAGCGCAAATACTTGCGGAACGTCCGCGTCTCCCGGGGTGGTCCCGCCAGGGGGCTCGTGTGCCTTCACCATTACCTGGGCGCCAGGCGCTGCCGGAGCGCTTGTCGCAGGCCAGGTGACAGTGTCGTCGTCTGCAGCGAACAGCCCGATGAGCCAGCCCCTTTCTGGAAGTGCTCAAAGCGCAGACCCGAGCCTTGCCAGTATTTCAGCGTTGCTGAAGTTCGACGGCGCCGAAGGCGCCACGACCTTCGTCGATGAGCTGGGCCTCAATACGGTCACCCGGGTGGGCACCGGGACGTCGCTTTCCGCAGCCGCGGCACGATTCGGCACCACTGGTTTGCAAGTGACAGTGGGCAAACTTGCCCTGGCGGATAAGCCGAGCCTCAACTTCGGTGCAGGCGACTTCACCGTGGAGTTCTGGTTCAAGCTCTCCACGACCAGCGGCAGTTCCGCAGCCTGGCGTTACCTGGCGAACCACGGCCATCAGCCCTCTTATGCACCTTGGTCGTTTGTGCAGAACGGCGCTGACGTCAATTTTTACATGAGCAGCGCAGGCTGCAGCGGATGGAACCTTTCCAATACAACGGTCAACACCTCCGCCCTGTCGGCGGGCACCTGGTACCACGTTGCGGCCTCTCGCACAGGTTCGTCTGTCCGAGTGTTCCTGAACGGCGTGCAGACTCGTACGCTCTCGGTAGGCACGTCGAGCTTGTGCGCCAACACCCAACCGGTCAACATCGGGGCGGACAACCAAGCCAGCAGCGCAACGCAGTATACGGGCGCTATTGATGACTTCCGTATCACCAAGGGAGTCGGGCGCTACACCACCGGGTTCACGCCCGTGCCGGCAACCGCATATTGAGGTGGCCGCGCTAGGTGAGCTCCACCGTGCGGCCCACTGAGAGAGCAAGTTCGCCGGGCCCCTCGTGTCGTGAGCGCAGCCCCTGGCAACCTAGGCGCACGACATAGCCCAAGCGGCCTGGCCGCAGCTCAACTCCCCCCCCCTCGAGCGTCATGCGTGATACCGACGAGAAGTACGAGGGCACGGGCCCCCGGACGAGGAACGGGTAGCTCCCCGGTGGAGCCCTTGCGTCGAGCACAGCGCCTTGTACGTTCAGGCGGTTGGCGCGCAGGTTCCTGCATCGTCATCCTCGCGCAGACAACGGGCCAAGGACAAGGAATTCATACGGGGGGCACAGCGAAGAGCGAATCCCCGGTAGTCAACGGATAGACGCCGTTGGCTAGACAGGGCTGGTCTATGCATCCACTCCTCTCGTCTGTCGCCAACGTGTCAAAGCTCAAAGTCATCAACCTCTTCGGCGCCCCCGGTCACGGCAAGAGCAGCGTCCGCTCGGGCCTGTTCTGGCTCATGAAATCCCGCCACATGAGCGTGGAAGAAGTCTCCGAGTACGCCAAGTATCTGGTGCTCACCGGACGCACCTGGCAGC
>JACCDQ012143456.1_pt1 | contig 18207 bp, 16 predicted proteins | sample 7446031 | NCBI WGS metagenome assembly JACCDQ01 (sample SAMN15323442, study PRJNA562643) | freshwater metagenome | isolation source: river surface water | place: USA:Blue River Watershed | collected 2017-08-17
AGTCATCGGTGTCGGCGGGTACATGCTCAGCACGGCTCCGGCAGCTGTTGTGGTTAACAACACCGACTCCGTGAACTGGGTAACTGGCGCATCTTCAAAGGCCCTGCCGTCGGTGGTAACCATTTCGGTGAGCTCGGCAAACGAGGGTGGCAGTGGCTCGGGCGTCTTTTTGACTGCTGACGGTTACATTCTCACTAACGCCCACGTGGTAACACTTTCGGGCGCATCGGCGAATCCAAAGATCACCGTCAAAACCCTTGACGGCAAGATTTACCCGGCAGACATCGTCGGAACCGACCCAAACAATGACCTTGCGGTGATCAAGATCTCAGCCGCCGGCGCGTTCACTCCTATCGAGTGGGCAGATTCATCAAAGGTGAACGTGGGTGACTCAGTGGTTGCTCTAGGAGCGCCGCTAGGCCTCGAAAACAGCGTTACCACGGGCGTTATCTCGGCTCTCAACCGAACCATTCAGGTCGCAAGCTCTGACACCAGCGAAGACGGCTCGAGCCTGCAGTGGTGGAACGGCACCGGCGCAGCGCCAGTAAGCCTGCGAGTCTTGCAAACCGATGCAGCGATCAACCCCGGTAACTCGGGCGGCGCTTTGGTCAACGCCCAAGGTCAGCTGATCGGCATCAACGTAGCGATTGCAACCGCTGGCGCGACAACTGCGTCTAGTCAGAGCGGCAGCATCGGTGTTGGTTTTGCCATTACTTCGAACATCGCTAAACGCATCGCCGAAGAACTGATGAAAGACGGAAAAGCCAGCCACGCGCTACTCGGTGCAATGGTCGGTAATGCCGGTGAAGAGACTGATGGGTTCTCGTCTGGCGCTCTTGTGGGGGAGCTCACACCTGGCGGTCCTGGTGAAAAGGCTGGACTCAAGGTGGGCGACATTGTCACCAGTTTCAACGGGTACAAGATCGATACTGCAGCCGACCTCACTGCCGCGGTTAGAGCCGAACCTGCCGGCGCTACCGCAACCCTCGAGGTGACCCGAGGTGCTGAGAAGATCGAAATCACCGTGGTTCTGGGTGACTTGGGCGACCTGAAGTAACAATCTCGTTCGTAGGCTAACGAAATGGCCTAGGTCGTGGCAGACTAAAACCATGTCGACAGCGCCGTCAGTTCAGTACTCCATAACCATGCGTCTTGAAGCGCCCGCGAAAGCGACGGCGGTGTCAGAGCTCACCAGTGTTCTCGAAGCATCGGGCGGCAGTGTCACTGCTCTCGCCGTAAACCATTCAGACTCTGAACGCGTTCGCGTTGACCTCACCTGTGCCACGCGCAACTCAGATCACGGTGAAGAAATCGTCGCCAAACTTCAGGCTCTCGAAGGTGTAGTTGTTGGCAAAGTTTCTGACCGCACCTTCTTGGCCCACCTCGGCGGCAAGCTGACCATCGAATCGAAACTACCGATTCGAAACCGCGACGACCTGTCGCTGATTTACACCCCCGGCGTCGCCCGCATTTGTGAGGCAATCGTCAAAGATCCAAGCGATGCCCGCCGCCTGACCATCAAGCGCAACACCATCGCCGTGGTCACCGACGGTTCGGCAGTGCTTGGCCTAGGCAACATCGGCCCGCTCGCAGCCATGCCGGTTATGGAGGGTAAGGCCGCGTTGTTCAAGCGCTTCGCCGAGATTGATGCCTTTCCGATTTGTCTCGATACCCAAGACGTTGACGAAATCGTACGTACCGTCAAGGCAATCTCACCTGGTTTCGCCGGCATCAACCTAGAAGACATTTCGGCCCCGCGCTGCTTCGAAATCGAAGAGAGACTGCGCGCCGAGCTCGACATCCCCGTTTTTCACGATGACCAGCACGGCACCGCGATCGTCTGTGTGGCCGCGCTTCGCAACGCCCTCAAGGTGGTTGGCAAAAACATCGAGGATGTTCGCCTAGTCATGTCGGGCGCTGGCGCCGCGGGTACGGCCGTGCTCAAGCTGCTGTTCGCTGCTGGGCTCAAGAACGCCGTGGTTGCCGACCAGCAGGGAGTGGTCTACGAAGGTAGGCCAGACATTGCTGAGGGCTCAACACTCGAGTGGGTTTCACAGAACACCAACGCAGCAAAGTTCGTTGGAACCCTCAAAGAAGCAGTGCGTGGAGCCGATGTATTCATCGGTGTTTCGGCAGCTAACCTGCTCGACGCATCAGACATTGCAGCGATGGCTAAGGGTGCCATCGTTTTCGCGCTCGCCAACCCGAACCCAGAGATCGAGCCTGCCGAGGCGGCCAAGCACGCCGCGGTAGTTGCCACCGGTCGAAGCGACTTTCCGAACCAAATCAACAACGTACTTGCCTTCCCTGGTTTCTTCAGAGGTTTGCTCGATGCCGGTGCGCATAAAATTACCGAGAAGATGCTTCTCGCAGCGGCCGGTGCGCTGGCCGATTGCGTCGAGGCGAAAGAACTGAATGCTTCGTACATCATTCCGAGCGTTTTTCACCCGGATGTCGCGACTCATGTCGCAGAAGCAGTTCGCAAAGCAGCAAGGAAGTAAATGCCAGGTTTAGACGACACCCAAGTCGAGGGAGGGCTCGGCGGCGGCCTGCTTGTCGAAGAGCAGACCCAAAACATTGAGCCAGGTGACCACGAGCGTTTTTCGCACTATGTGCGCAAAGAGAAGATCGTCGAATCGGCAGTTATGGGAACCCCCGTCATCGCACTCTGCGGCAAAGTCTGGGTGCCTGGGCGTGACCCACAGAAGTTTCCGGTTTGCCCGACGTGCCAAGAAATTTACGATGGGCTACGCCCAGAACCTCCAGCCGACGGCGATGGCGGCGGCGCGAAGTAACTAAATGAACTGGGTTGGAATGCCCGGTTCGCCGCGCATCAAACGAAGCGCCTGAAGTGGCAAGGCTTTTTTGACCTCGGCGTGATGAGCCCTAGCGCTAGCCACACCGGCGATGCCCATGTGTTCGCTCTGCAGCTCACCTTCGACAACCAGCGGAACCAACAACTCACGGTCTAGTGCGGTTACATCCGGATGCGCGCCAGGAGCCAGAAGTTCGGCCACCGCCACGCCCGACTCGTTGTGTCGGCGCATTGCAAACTTTCGACCACCGACGTTGGCCTTTTGAACCGAGCGTTTTGCCACGCTGACCCAGTCGCCACCTTCGTCTTCGAAAGCCACCAACTTGTAGACAAAGCTCGCGGTTGGAACACCCGAGCCGGTAACCACCGAGGTACCCACGCCGTAGTTGTCAACGGGAGCTGCGGCCAAAGCGGCGATCGAGTATTCGTTCAAGTCATTGGTCACGGTGATCTTGGTTTTGGTTGCGCCAAGTGAATCGAGCAGGGCTCGAACGCGGCTAACTTCAACACCTAGGTCGCCAGAGTCGATGCGCACTGCGCCTAACTCTGGGCCAGCAACATCCACTGCCAATCGAACCGCACGGTCGGTGTCGTAGGTGTCTACCAAAAGGGTGGTGCCGGGGCCGAAGGTTTCGACCTGGGCACGAAACGCCTGTTCTTCGGTGTCGTGCAGAAGGGTGAAGGCGTGAGCCGCCGTTCCCATGGTTGGAATGCCCCAAGAGCGCCCGGCCTCAAGGTTCGATGTTGCCTCGAAACCTGCGATGAAAGCAGCTCTTGCCGCGGCAACTGCCGAAATCTCGTTTGTGCGTCGCCCGCCCATTTCGGCCAAGAATCTGCCGCCGGCCGAACTGACCATTCTTGAGGCAGCCGAAGCCACCGCCGAGTCAAAGTTCATGACCGAGAGAATGATGGTCTCAAGAACAACTGCCTGCTCGAAAGTCGCTTCGACAGTCAGCACGGGGGAGTAGGCGAAGTAAAGCTCACCCTCGCGGTAGCCCCAAATGTTGCCCTCAAATTTGTAGTTCGCCAGCCAGTCGATGGTGGCCGCGTCGACCACTTGGTTTGAGCGCAGGTATTCGAGTTCTGCTTCGTCAAATCTGAAATCACGGATGCGCTCGAGCAGTCGCCCGGTGCCGGCAACCACTCCGTACCGACGGCCGCCCGGCAGTGAGCGGCAGAAAACCTCGAACACCGATGGGCGGTCGGCCTTGCCCGAGTGCCGCGCAGCCTGAAGCATGGTCAGTTCGTAGCGGTCGGTTAGCAGAGCAGAAGAGGTCAACACGCCTTCAAGCCTAGTGAAATACCAGCGCAGCGCTAACCCAAAATGACCTGCCCAGAAGTTACGCGAATAGACTTGAGCGCGTGAACGATGCACCAATTGGAATCTTTGACTCGGGAGTCGGCGGGCTAACCGTGGCTCGCGCAATCATCGATCAGCTGCCGAACGAGAGCATCGTCTATGTTGGCGATACCGCCAATTCGCCTTACGGGCCGAAGAGCATCCAAGAGGTTCGTGACCTGGCTCTCGGCGTGATGGATCGCCTTGTCGATGAAGGCGTCAAACTTCTTGTAATTGCCTGTAACTCAGCCTCGGCCGCCGTGCTGCGCGATGCTCGCGAACGCTACACCGAAGGTCGAGGCATTCCAGTGGTTGAAGTGATTCAACCTGCTGTTCGCCGTGCCGTCGCTTCGACCCGAAACCGCAAAATCGGTGTGATTGGCACAAACGCCACCGTCACATCACGTGCCTACGACGATGCCTTCGCAGCCGCGGTGGATCTTGAGATCACCAGTGAGGCCTGCCCAAAGTTTGTTGATTTCGTTGAGCGCGGAGTTACTTCTGGACCAGCCCTTATGGCCGCAGCCGAAGAATATCTCTCGCCAATCAAGGCCGCCGGAGTAGACACGCTGGTGCTCGGATGCACTCACTACCCGCTGCTCACCGGTGCCATCTCGTATGTCATGGGCGAAAACGTCACCTTAGTTTCGAGTGCAGAAGAAACCGCCAAAGATGTTTACCGAACCTTAGTTGCTCACGACCTGCTTCGCACTGCTGACCAAACGCCAACCCTTCGCTTTCAAGCAACCGGCGACGCAGCTTCGTTCGGCAAACTGGCGCGAAGGTTCCTGGGCCCAGAGGTTGCCAGTGTCGAGCAGCTCGGGTAGAGCATCCGCTTAGATTTTTCACAACGCCAAGAGAGGCAAAAATGACCAGAGTAGACGGCCGCCAGGTTGACGACCTTCGCGAAATCAAAATCGAACGCGCTTGGAGCGACCACCCAGAAGGCTCGGTGTTGATTCACTTCGGTGCAACCCGTGTGCTCTGCACCGCGTCGTTCACTCCAGGTGTTCCTCGTTGGAAAGTTGGCAAGGGCGAGGGCTGGGTCACCGCCGAGTACGCCATGTTGCCTCGTGCAACTCACGACCGCAGCGACCGCGAGTCAATGAAGGGCAAGGTCGGTGGCCGCACCCACGAAATCTCTCGTCTGATCGGCCGCAGCCTTCGCGCTGTTGTCGACGTCAAGGCTCTCGGTGAAAACACCATCGTTATCGACTGCGATGTGTTGCAGGCAGACGGCGGCACCCGCACCGCGGCTATCACCGGTGCATACGTGGCGCTTGTTGACGCAATCGAGTGGGCGAAGTCGAAAAAGCACATTCCAGCCAATGCAAAAGTTCTAAAAGATTCTGTCGCAGCCGTTTCTGTCGGCATCATCAGCGGCGAGCCTTATCTCGACCTGGCTTACACCGAGGATGTTCGTGCCGAAACCGACATGAACGTAGTGGTCACCGGCTCGGGCAAGTTCGTTGAGGTTCAAGGAACCGCCGAAGGCGAAGCTTTCGATCGTGACGAATTGAACAAGCTGCTCGACCTTGCCCTCAAGGGCACTAGCGAACTGACGGCGATGCAGGCCGCCGCGCTCGGCAAGTAAACCGAGCCTCGATCAAAAGGAGCATGGGCGCGTGAAGTTTGTTTTAGCCACCCACAACGCAGGCAAGGTCGCCGAGTTGCGCGCTATTTTGCAGCCAGCCGTCGCCAACCTAGACCTGATCGGCTACACCGGCCCAGAACCGATTGAAAACGGAATCACCTTCGCCGAGAACGCATTGATCAAGGCACGTGCCGCCTATGAACACACCGGTATGCCGGCAATCGCCGACGACTCGGGTCTGTGCGTCGACATTTTGGGTGGTTCGCCAGGTATCTTCACCGCGATCTGGGCGGGCGGCCGCGACAACGTGCAAAACCGCCAACTACTTTTGCGCCAACTCGCCGACATCAGCCCAGCTCACCGATCGGCCGCGTTCGTTTGCACTATCGCCCTAGTTTCTGAGACCGAAGAACTCTGCTTCACAGGCAATTGGCCGGGCAGCATTGCCTTCGCTGAGCGCGGCGAGCACGGACATGGCTACGACCCGGTGTTCATTCCAGAAGGCTTTGAGGTCACTGCTGCCGAGCTCGACCCAGAAGTTAAGAACGCGCTTAGCCACCGAGCCCAGGCTCTGGCAACACTCATCGATTACCTAAACGCGCGCTAGCGAGCATCCGAGTTATTGAACTCGTGTGTCAAAACCGCTACTTGGATGCGCGGCGTTCGCGCCACGCTTTGACCAGCTCAATCGCAATGGGGATGAACGAAATCACGATAAAGCTCAACGTGACGAGCTCGACGTGTTCGTTCACGAATGGAATGCCACCTAAAAAATAGCCGAGCGATGTAACGCCAGAACCCCACACGATTACCGCGACGATGTTCAAGCGAAAAAACTGGCCGTAAGGCATTTTTCCGACACCGGCAGCAACCGGAACAAAGGTGCGCATGATCGGAACGAAGTGAGCGACGATGATGGCTTTCGAGCCGTACTTGGCGAAAAAGCGACCGGTCGCTTCAACGTTTCGGTGCGAGAAAAATCGCGAGTCGGGTTTATTGAAAATGGCAGGTCCAGCTTTGCGACCTATCCAATAGCCGGTCTGGTCGCCCAGCCAGGCGCTGGTCGAAATCAATAGGCAAGCTAGCCAAAGTGGCATCGGTGCGTTTGGGGTAGCCAGAAAAAGACCGATTAAGAAAAGTAGCGAGTCGCCTGGCAAGAAGAAGCCCACCAAGAGCCCCGTCTCTACATAGACGATGACGCAGGTGATGAACACGGCAATGTTTCCGTAGTCACGGATGAGCGTGTGAGGGTCTAGCCAGTCGATTCCGAACATGCGCCCCTAGCAGGATTCGAACCTGCGCTTTCGCCTCCGGAGAGCGACGCTCTATCCCCTGAGCTATAGGGGCCAGGGTTGGTTTTAGCCTACCAGCGGGCGTCACTTAGGCTTTTAGGCAAACACGGCGGTAGAACATCCAAGGAGAATCTCATGGCACTTCGACTCGAAGACAAGTGGATCTGGGACTCTTGGTATGCCTTTGACGGCCAGCGCTATCACGCCTTCTACCTTCACGCGAGCCGCGCGCTTGGCGACCCGGTGCGCCGCCACCGAAACCCAATCGTCGGCCACGCCATCTCAGACGACCTCACCAACTGGACTGTGGTTCGCGACGCGCTGATCGTTTCTGACTCGCCGGCATTCGACTCGTGGACCACCTGGACCGGCTCGGTTATTCAAGACGACGATGGTCTCTGGTGGATGTTCTACACCGGCACCAGCCGCGAAGACGGGGGAGACGTTCAGACGGTTGGTGCTGCCACCTCAACCGACTTGATGGAGTGGACCAAACTTTCGAGCGAGCCGATGGTTTCGGCCGATGCTCGTTGGTACGAAAAGCTCGACAAAAGCATCTGGCACGACGAAGCCTGGCGCGACCCATGGGTTTTTCGCTTCGACAACGACCCATCGACTTGGCATATGCTGGTCACCGCTCGAGCCAACCACGGCGACCCCGCAACGCGCGGTGTGCTCGGGCACGCGACATCCGCTGATTTAAAGCACTGGGATGTTCAACCGCCGCTTTCGACGCCGGGCCAGGGTTTTGGCCAACTCGAGGTTTTTCAGTTCGAGGTTGTCGATGGTGTACCGGTCTTGGTCTTCTGCTGCGGCTGGCGCGAACTTAGCGCCGAGCGAAGGGCAGAGTTTGGTGAGCAAGACGCCACCTACTCGTTGGCCGTGAATGCAGATCTGACTGGAATCGACTTCAACCGCGCTAAGGCCTTCGTGGACCCGATGGTTTATGCAGCCAGAATCATCAAGGGCAAAGATGGCTGGTATTTGATCGGTTTCGTCAACGAGGTTGATGGCGAGTTTGTCGGCGAACTTTGCGACCCGGTTCCGGTTACTGCAACGCTAGAAGCGGGTTTAGTTCGCCGTTAGAGCCGGTTGCGCCAAAGTCGGCGGCTCGCTGGTGTCGTTGTAAAAAATTTGTCTGTAGCTGGCCGATTTGTAAAAATTGTAAGCGTTTACAACTTTTCGATAACGTTCCCGTTTCGTAACTAAAAACGCTTGCAAAGTGCCATAGATTTTTCGCAGACGGCTTTGCAAGAGCTCTGCCGTTTTCTTAGGAAAGGAAACCACATGAAGAAGGGTATGCGCCTAGTCGCAGCTGCTGCTGCAGCTTCGCTCGCAACCGTCGGACTGGCTGCCTGTGCTCCATCGACCCCTGCCGGCGACGGCAAAGTCTCCATTTTTGGTGGCTATGGTGAAGCTGACGCAAAGGCATTTCAAGAGACACTAACCGAGTTCGGTGACGCTAACGGCATCGAGATCACCTTCACTTCACTTGCATCGTTCGACACGGACATCAAGGTGAAGATCGAAGCTGGTCAAGAGCCAGACATCGCACTTTGGCCACAGCCAGGTGGTCTAAAGGGTCTAGTTGACAACCTAGTACCACTAGACGAGGTATTCGACGTCACCAAGGCGACCTCGACCCTAGTTCCAGGTTGGGACACCCTAGCTCAGGTTGACGGCAAGATCTACGGTCTTCCAGTGTCAGCCAACATGAAGACCCTAGTCTTCTACAACCCATCTGCATTCGCTGCAAATGGTTACACCGTTCCTACTACCGATGCTGAACTTGTTGCTCTAGAAGAGCAGATCAAGGCTGACGGCACCGGTTACCCATGGTGTGCAGGTATCGAGTCTGGTGGAGCCACCGGATGGGCCTTCACCGACTGGATGGAACAGTACGTTCTTGACTTCCACGGTGCAGACGTTTACGCACAGTGGATCGCAGGCGACATTGACTTCGCAAGCCCAGAGGTAGCCAAGGCTGCTGAAGAAGTTTCGAAGCGTCTACTCGCTGAGGGTCAGGTTAACGGTGGCGGTGTCGCAATGGCATCTGACTCATTCGGTAACACTGCTCCTCTATTCGAGACCGGTGGAAAAGAGAAGGGCCAGTGCTTCATGCTGCGCCAGGGCTCGTTCATCAGCGGCTTCTTCCCTGACAACATCAAGGAACAGCTTGCTGCTGAGGACTACACCAACGCAGACGTGTTCCCACTACCTGCTCCTGAAGGTGCCAACGCCGGTGTTATCGGTGGTGGAGACCTAGGTGCTGTGTTCAAGGGTCACGTTGACGCTGACGTAGCCAAGGTTGCTGAGTTCATCTTCAGCGACAAGGTGCTAACCAAGATGGTCTCGAACGGTGCAATCTCGCCACACAAGACCTTCGACCCAGCGCTATACCCTAACGCCCTAAACCGCAAGATCGGTGAAGCTATGGCTGCTGCGTCAGTCTTCGGCTTCGACGGTTCAGACCAGATGCCAGCAGAAGTAAACGCTGAGTTCTGGGCTGCCGGCACCGACTACGTTGCAGGACGTATCACTTGGGAAGAAGCTGCTGCTCGAATCGACAGCAAGTACTAACCAAATCGACTCCCAGCTCTCGTAGCTGAGAATCAAAGTGGATGCTACTGCCGGGGAGATAATCTCCCCGGCAGTAGTCTTCCTAAACTAGAACCACCAAGCAGTACAAGACTCACCCGCATCAACCGGCTGTAAGGCCCACACCTATCGGAGTTCAAATGGGCGACATTCTTTTCGGGCTTCTAGCCGTAATCCTCGGCGCTGCGGCTACATATGCCCTCTACTGGCTTCTAGACCGACTGGTCAATCTTCTGCCAGAAAAACTTGCAAACAAGTTCAAATCGGCTAGCTTCTTGCTTCCCGCAGCAGTACTTGTGATTCTCGTTCTGGTCATCCCAATGTTCCAAACCATCATCTGGTCGTTCATGAATGACGATGGCAAGAAATTTGTGGGTCTTGAAAACTACATCGAGCTTTTTGGCTCCGCAGAATTCATCAGCATCCTGATCAATAACTTCCTTTGGATCGCCGTCGTACCAGCCGTCACCGTTTCACTCGGTGTTCTCTTCGCCACCCTTGGTAACCAGGTTGGACCTACCCGCGAGAAGATCCTCAAGTCGCTCATCTTCATGCCGATGACCATCAGCTTTGTCTCGGCTTCCACGATCTGGGCATACATTTACGTATACGTTCCACCTGGTCGACCTGAGATCGGTCTTCTGAACAACATTGCCAACTCATTCGGCATCGAGTCGCAGCCTTGGCTGCAAATCGATACCGGCCGCTTGAACACCTTCTTATTGATGGCCGTTATCGTCTGGCTTCAAGTTGGTTACTCGATGGTCATCATCTCGGCGGGAATCAAGGCTGTTCCTGAAGAAACCGTCGAAGCGGCTCGTATCGACGGAGCAAACGGCCGACAGGTATTCTTCAGAATTATCGTGCCGCAGATTTGGTCGACCATCATGTCGGTATTCGTGACCGTCCTCATTTTGGTGATGAAGGTGTTCGACATTGTGCTCGCCATGACGCGAGGTAACTTCAATACCAACGTTCTGGCTTTTGAGTACTACAAACAATTCTTCGAGAACTCAAACGTTGGCCCTGCATCGGCCGTTGTTACCGTCTTGCTACTGCTCATCATCCCGCTGATGATTCTGCAGATTAGAACCGTGCGCCACCAGGAGACCATGCGATGAAAACCGTTCTGAACAAAATCCGCAAGTTCAAAATTGGAAGCACGCTCGCCCTGTTGTTCTTGACCGCGATTTGGTCGATTCCGACAGTGGGTCTCTTGATCACCTCACTTCGTCGTCGTGATCAGGCCGAGACATCGCCGTGGTGGGACGTATTCCTTGATCCGCTGAATCAGGCTTGGTCGATTGACGCGTACTCGAAGTCGCTAGAAACAGGCATGCTCGACTCGCTGGTAAACACTTTGGTGGTCACCATTCCGTCTGTGATTTTGCCTCTTTTGGTTGCCGCAAACGCAGCCTTCGCATTCACCTTTATCGAGTTCAAAGGTCGTGAAATCTATTTTGCGATTCTGGTTGGACTCATGATCATTCCGCTTCAGTCGGCTCTGATTCCAGTGCTTCGCGGCATGGTTGCTTTCCAGAAAGCAACGGGCCTACAGCTGACCGGAAACTACCCGAGCGCCTGGATCATTCACTGCGCGTTCGCACTACCGTTGGCAATCTACATTTTGCGAAACTACATGTTGTCGTTGCCAGTTTCACTAATTGAAGCGGCACGTGTTGATGGTGCGAGCTACTACCAGATCTTCTGGCGCTTGGTCATGCCGATGTCAGTGCCTGCACTGGCTTCGTTTGCGATCTTCCAGTTCTTGTGGGTGTGGAACGACTATCTAATCGCCTTCATCTTTGTTGGTGAGCAGAAGTCGGTAATGACCTATCGCTTGCTCAGAATGCTCGGTCAGTATGGCGAAGGCTGGCAAGAGGTTGCCGCCGGCTCGTTTATCTCGCTGGCCCTTCCGCTAATCGTGTTCTTCGCACTTCAGCGTTACTTTGTTCGCGGTCTAACCGCGGGTGCTGTCAAGTAGCAAAGCTTCACACTTAGAGGCGGCGGGTCGATTTGGCTCGTCGCTTCTTTTTATCTGGCCTCACCTATCGCCATGACCGGCTTGGCGGTAGAATTCAAGAGACTCGGATGCGGTCACAGTTGATCCCCGAAACTACACAAATCTCGAAGGTTGAACCGTGACTCCTGCCGAACTCTCTGCGGCTATCGTGCGCATTCTTGGCACGCTTCAGGCTGCCGGAGACCTTCCTGCCGGAGACTTGCCGACCGAGGTCGTCATTGAGCGGCCAAAGAACCGCGAGCACGGCGACTGGGCTACCAACATTGCCATGCAAGCCGCTGGCCGCTTTGGCCAGAACCCTAGAGCCCTTGCCGAAAAGATCGCTACCGAGCTAGCCAAGACCGAAGGTATTTCAAAGGTCGACATCGCCGGGCCAGGCTTCATTAACATCACCGTTTCTGCCGCAGCAGCTGGAGCAATCGCAAAGCAAATCGTTGAACAGGGTGCCGCCTTCGGTGTTGGTTCGGCCCTTGCTGGTTTGAACATGAACCTAGAGTTTGTCTCGGCTAACCCAACCGGCCCGATTCACATTGGTGGCACACGTTGGGCTGCGGTTGGCGACTCGCTCGCCCGCATTCTTCAGGCGCAGGGCGCATCGGTGACTCGTGAGTATTACTTCAATGACCACGGTGCGCAGATTGACCGCTTTGCACGCAGCCTTCTAGCCGCAGCACGCAAGCAAGATGCCCCAGAAGATGGCTATGCCGGCGCATACATCGACCAGATCGCCTCGCGCGTGCTGGCCGAAACCGCAGAAGATATTCTCAGCCTTCCAGAAGCAGAAGCTCAAGAAGCGTTCAGAGCCGCTGGCGTCGACCTCATGTTTGACGAAATCAGAGCATCCTTGCACGACTTCGGCGTTGACTTCGATGTCTTCTTTCACGAAAACTCGCTCTATGAGTCAGGTGCGGTTACGAAGGCAATCGCGCGTTTGCGTGAGCTCGGGCACATTTTCGAACAAGACGGCGCTACCTGGTTGCGTTCGAGCGAGTTTGGCGACGACCGCGACCGAGTGATTATCAAGAGCGATGGCGAAGCCGCCTATATCGCCGGTGACTTGGCTTATTACCTAGATAAGCGTGGCCGAGGTTTCGATCGCTGCATCTACATGCTTGGTGCCGACCACCACGGATACGTGCCTCGAATGATGGCAATGTGCGCAGCCTTCGGCGACGAGCCCGGCGTCAACCTCGAAATCATGATTGGCCAGTTGGTCAACCTAGTGCGCGATGGCGAACCGGTTCGCATGTCGAAGCGTGCTGGAACCGTTGTGACCATGGAAGACCTGGTTGAAATCGTTGGCGTCGATGCAGCACGTTACGCGCTGGTTCGTTCGTCGATCAACTCGCAGCTAGACATCGACTTGGCTCTGCTCGAAAAGAAGACCAACGACAACCCGGTTTTCTATGTGCAGTATGCACACGCTCGAACCGCGCAGGTTGCCAACAATGCAGCCTCGCTTGGCGTTGACCGCAGCGAGTTTGAACCGGCTCTGCTCACCCACGTGAGTGAAGAAGAGCTACTCGCCAAGCTAATCGAGCTGCCGCGAGTCATGGCTACCGCCGCCGAGTTCAAAGAACCGCACCGCGTGGCTCGTTACCTAGAAGAAGTCGCCGGCGCTTATCACCGCTGGTACGACAACTGCCGTGTTACTCCGATGGGTGATGCTCCGGTTGAAACCATCCACCGCACCAGATTGTGGCTAAACGATGCTGCTGGCCAGGTTTTGCGCAACGGTCTGAACCTGCTTGGCGTGAGTGCACCGGAGCGCATGTAACCATGGCGATCTCACCTGAGTGGCTAAAGCAGCCCAAAGACCTAAACCACGTGGATGCTGCGCTGTGGCCTGCGAACCTGACTCGTTCGCACCACGGCGAGTTTGAAATCGGCGGAATCGGCGTTACCGATCTTGGCGCGCAGTTTGGCACTCCGCTATACGTGATCGATCAAGACGACTTTTTCGCTAGAGCTACCCGCGTCAAGAACGCACTGTCATCGGCTGCCGAATCAATCGGCACCAGCGCCAAGGTGTACTACGCCGGTAAAGCATTGCTCACCACCGAAGTCGCCAGCTGGATTGCCGAGCTTGGGCTGAACCTAGACGTTGCCTCGGGTGGTGAACTTGCCGCCGCTCTAGCCGGGGGAGTCGAGCCGGCTCGCATCGGCCTACACGGAAACAACAAGTCACTCGCCGAAATCGGTCGTGCGGTTGCCGCCGGCGTCGGCGCGATTGTCATCGACAGCGAGATCGAGCTTGAGCGGATCGCATCCACCGCCCAGGCACAGGGCCGCGTGCAGCCTGTGCGCCTGCGCGTGAATGCCGGCGTGCACGCACACACCCACGAGTTTCTTGCAACCGCTCGCGAAGACCAGAAGTTCGGCATCGCGCGTGCCGATGTGCCAGAGCTTGTTGCGCGCATCCGAGCCGAAAAGCACCTCAAGTTTCTCGGTCTGCACTCGCACATCGGATCGCAGATTTTTGAGGCCGAAGGCTTCATCGAAGCCGCCAAGCGATTGCTCGCTATTCAAGCTGAGCTGTTGAAGTTTGGCGAAGTGCCTGAGCTGAACCTCGGTGGCGGTTTCGGAATCAACTACACAACCGCCGATGAAGCTCCGGCGATCGAGTCAATCGCCCAGAAGATCGCTGATGGGGTAGCCGCCGAGTGTGCAGCTTTGGGCATTGACGTTCCGGTGCTGGCCTTTGAGCCAGGCCGCGTCATCGTGGGCCCAACCGGTGTGACTCTCTACACAGTTGGCACCATCAAAGATGTAGCTCTAAGCGAAGAAGGCGAAGGAGCCGTTCGCAAGTACGTCAGCATCGACGGTGGCATGAGCGACAACGCCAGACCTAGCCTCTATGACGCCGCTTACACGGTGCGTCTAGCTTCACGATCGAGTAGCGCTCAACCATCGTTGGTTCGCGTCGTTGGCAAACACTGCGAGAGCGGTGACATCGTGGTTCGCGATGACTATCTGCCTTCTGACGTCGCCAACAACGACATTGTTGCGGTGGCGGCAACAGGCGCTTACTGCTCTTCGCTTTCGAGCAACTACAACATGTTGACCCGCCCACCGGTTGTGGCAATCAGCAATGGTCAGGCACGATTGATTGTGCGTGGCGAAACCGAGGCAGATTTGTTCTCTCGCGATTTGCGCTACCAAGAGCTTTTGAATTCACTAACGCAAAACGGCAAGGATTAACCGTGATTGACTATCGACCGCTTCGAATTGCGCTTCTCGGCGCTGGCTCTGTGGGAGCCCAGGTTGCTCGACTGCTGCTCGAGAACAAAGCAGAACTCGCGGCCCGCGTTGGTGCCGAACTCGAGCTCATTGGCGTGGCCGTTCGCGACATCAACGGCAAGCGCTCGGCCGACATCCCTGCGCACCTACTAACCACCGACGCAGAGTCGCTCATCGTTGCAGCAGACATCGTCATCGAAGTCATGGGTGGGCTAGAGCCAGCCCGCACCTACATTTTGCAAGCGCTCAACTCGGGTTCAGATGTGATCACCGCAAACAAGGCGCTACTTGCCACTCACGGCACCGAACTGTTTGAGACCGCCGAACAGGTTGGCGCTCAGCTCTACTTCGAGGCTGCCGTTGCAGCCGCGATTCCAATCATTCGCCCTCTTCGAGAGTCGTTGGCCGGCGACAAGGTAACCCGCATCATGGGTATCGTCAACGGCTCGACCAACTACATTCTTGACCGCATGGATACTGCTGGGCTCACTCTCGAAGCCGCAATGGCCGAGGCCACCGAACTTGGCTACCTCGAGGCCGACCCATCGCTAGACGTCGAGGGCTATGACGCTGCACAAAAGGTCGCGATTCTCGCTGCCCTTGCCTTCCACACCGAGGTTCCACTCGACCGCGTTTACCGCGAGGGAATCACCAAGGTAACCAAAGAGCAGATCACGGCTGCACGTGAAAACGGCTATGTAATCAAGCTTTTGGCTATCGCTGAGCGCATCGATGCCGATGGTTCGGGCGAAGAGGGTGTGAGCGCACGCGTTTACCCTGCGCTAGTTCCGCGTGAGCATCCACTTGGCGCAGTTCGCGGCGCATTCAATGCAGTATTCGTCGAGGCCGAGGCAGCCGGTTCTCTTATGTTCTATGGAGCGGGTGCGGGTGGCGTTCAGACCGCTTCGGCAGTGCTCGGCGACCTTGTCTCAGCAGCCAAGCGTCACGTTGCCGGTGGCCCAGGTTTGGCCGACTCGGTACACGCCAACCTTGAGGTGCTGCCGATCGAGCGCATTTACACTCGCTACCAAATCACCATTCAGGCCAAAGACCAACCGGGTGTGCTTGCACAAATCGCAAACATCTTTGCCGAGCACGGTGTTTCGGTTGAAACCGTGGAGCAATCGGTGAACCCTAGCGAGCCTGGCAAGACACCAACCGCTAGTCTGATGGTTGGAACACACGAGGCCACCGATGCCTCGCTATCTTCAGTTGTCAACTCTCTCGCCGCCAGCGAAGCCGTCGAGTCAATCACCTCAGTAATTCGAGTGGAAGGTCTCTGATGGCACATCAGTGGCGCGGCGTCATCCGTGAATATTTCGATCGACTAGATGTCGACGCGAACACCCCGATCATCACGCTCGGCGAAGGCGGCACTCCGCTCGTTGAGGCTCCGGCTCTGGCGAAGCTCGTTGGCGCAGCTCAGGTGTATCTAAAGGTTGAGGGCATGAACCCAACCGGGTCGTTCAAAGACCGCGGAATGACCATGGCGGTTTCGAAGGCTGTTGGCCACGGCGCCAAGGCCGTTATCTGTGCTTCGACCGGAAACACTTCGGCCTCAGCCGCGGCCTACGCAGCCGCAGCCGGCATTGCCTCGGTTGTGCTTGTGCCAGAAGGCAAGATTGCCCTCGGCAAGCTAAGTCAGGCCGTCGCACACAAGGCGCAAATCTTGCAGGTTCAAGGAAACTTCGATGACTGCCTCGACCTATCGCGTGGACTCGCCGACAACTACCCGGTTCACCTGGTCAACTCGGTAAACCCAGACCGCATCGAGGGTCAAAAGACTGCCGCGTTCGAGGTTGTCGAGCGCCTTGACCGCGCCCCAGACATCCACGTTCTGCCTGTTGGCAACGCCGGAAACTACTCTGCCTACTTCAAGGGCTACCTCGAAGAGTTCAACCGCGGCATCATCAAGACCGTGCCAAAGATGTGGGGTTTTCAAGCCGACGGCTCTGCACCGTTCGTTTACGGCACACCGGTCAAGAACCCAGACACCATCGCAACCGCGATTCGCATCGGCAACCCAGCCTCTTATGAGTTGGCACTGAGCGCTCGCGAATGCTCACTCGGCATGTTTGGCTCGGTAACCGACGCTGAAATTCTGTGGATGCACCGCTTCTTGTCTCAAGAGGTTGGCGTGTTCGTCGAACCGTCGTCGGCAACCGGAGCCGCGGGTCTACTCAAGCAGGCTCGCGCCGGAGAAGTGCCGGCTGACTCGGTAATCGTGGTTACCGTTACCGGGCACGGATTGAAAGACCCGATGTGGGCACTCAAGACCGAAAGCGGCGAAGAGATTGTTCCGACCATCGTTCCTAACAATGCAGCAGAAGTTGCCGAGAGGCTTGGGCTCGCCTGATGTTAGAACTCGGTCGTCGCGTAACGGTAAAGGTTCCTGCCACCTCGGCAAACCTTGGTCCGGGCTTCGACACGCTTGGCATGGCGCTTTCGTTCTATGACGAGTTGGTTGTCGAAGTTGTTTCGACACCTACTTTTGTAGAAGTAATCGGCGAGGGTGCTGGCGAGGTGCCAACCGATGAAACCAACCTGGTTGTTCGCTCGATCGCACACACATTTGCCAAATTTGGTCAGCCGATGCCAAGCCTGCGCCTTACCGCGCACAACAATATTCCGCACAGCCGCGGAATGGGTTCATCTGGTGCAGCCGTGGTTTCGGGCATCGTTGCAGCCAAGGGATTGCTTGCCGGCATCGTTGAGATTAGCCCTCAGCAATTGCTCGAGCTTGCTACCGAGCTAGAAGGTCACCCAGACAACGTCGCTCCCGCACTTTTCGGCGGACTAACCATCGCGTGGGAAGACGAGACCGGCCCGCACCACAAAAAGCTTTTCGTGCACCGCGGAGTTTCACCGCTTGAGCTCATTCCAACCACCAAGATGTCGACCTCGCTGGCTCGATCGCTACAGCCTGAGTCGGTGCCTCACGACGACGCCGTGTTCAACGTTTCACGTTCGGCCTTGCTAATCGCCGCTCTAACCCAAAGCCCTGAACTTCTGCTCGCTGCGACCGAAGATCGCCTACACCAGGACTACCGAGCTTCAGCCATGCCAGAGACCGAAGAGGTGGTTGCCACCATGCGCGAAGCTGGTCACGCAGCCGTAGTTTCGGGTGCCGGGCCGTCGGTTCTTGTGCTCTCGAGCGACCCCGGTCAGCGCATCCAAGCAGCCAAACTAGCCGCCGAGAAGTTTCCACAGTGGCGCGCTCTTTTGCTTGCCGTTGACTTTAAAGGTGCTACTGTTGTTTTGCACCAAGATTCAAATGCAGGTAACGGCGGCCACTAGCCCCGACTG
>JACCDQ010879767.1_pt1 | contig 18196 bp, 26 predicted proteins | sample 7446031 | NCBI WGS metagenome assembly JACCDQ01 (sample SAMN15323442, study PRJNA562643) | freshwater metagenome | isolation source: river surface water | place: USA:Blue River Watershed | collected 2017-08-17
ACGACCTTGTGCTTGACCATAACAACGTGATACAATTAAAACCCAAAGAAGAAATGTCTAAAGATGTCAAAGAATACCTTGACAGCTTCGGCATGCTCTAAGAACGGGTGCTATACTAGATGTCACTGGATATTATTTATTTCTCAAATCGCTCAGAAAACACTAAGCGTTTTGTAGAAAAACTGGGGTATGACAGGGCATACAGGATTCCTACAAAGTGGGATGAACGTACGCCTTTTCTAGTAGCAAGACCATTCGTATTGTTTGTACCAACATACGGCAGTGGCAATGATGGATATAGTATTCCTGCGTCCGTCAAAAAGTTTTTAAATATTCCAGGTCATAGAAGACTCATGCGAGGAATCGTTGGCTTTGGTAATACTAATTTTGGCACACATTATTGCAAAGCTGCAGCAATGATAGCAGCAAAAACAGGTGTGCCAATTTTGGCAAAGATAGAACTTCTGGGGACTCCAGAAGATGTTGAACTAGTAAAACAGAAAATGAGGGAACTAAGTGAGCAACTACAGCTACCATGAGCTTAACGCCATGCTCAACCTATACGGACCAAATGGCGAGATTCAATTTGATAAAGATAAAGAGGCAGCAAAGGCTTACTTCCTAGATCACGTTAACCAGAATACTGTATTCTTCCACAGCCTCGAAGAGAAGCTTGAATATCTTGTAGAGAATGAGTACTACGAGAAAGAAGTTTTAGACCTGTACGACTTTGAGTTTGTTAAGTCTAGGTTTAAGCAGGCATATGCTGTAAAGTTTAGATTCCCTGCCTTCCTCGGTGCATACAAGTTCTACACATCATACGCACTTAAGACATTTGACGGTAGCCGTTACCTAGAGCGATTCGAAGACCGTGTGGTAATGAATGCTCTTATGCTTGCTCGTGGTGACCGTAAGCTTGCCACAAGCCTCGTAGATGAAATAATTTCTGGTCGGTTTCAACCAGCAACTCCAACGTTCCTTAATTCTGGTAAAAAGCAGCGAGGTGAGTTCGTGTCTTGCTTCCTTCTCCGTATTGAAGACAACATGGAATCAATTGCTCGTGCAATCAACTCCTCACTACAGCTATCTAAGCGTGGTGGCGGTGTTGCCCTTAACCTGACAAACCTTCGTGAGGCAGGTGCACCGATCAAGAAGATTGAGAACCAGTCCTCTGGCGTACTGCCAGTAATGAAGTTGCTCGAAGACTCTTTCTCATATGCTAACCAGCTGGGTGCAAGACAGGGTGCAGGTGCAGTTTACCTTAACGCACACCACCCAGACATCCTTAACTTCCTAGACACTAAGCGTGAGAACGCTGACGAGAAGATGCGTATTAAGACACTTAGTATTGGTGTTGTTATTCCTAACATTACTCTTGAATTGGCTAAGGATAACGCAGACATGTACTTGTTCTCACCATATGACATTGAGCGTATCTATGGCCTACCAATGAGTGATATTTCTATTACTGAGAAGTACCAGGAGATGGTTGATAATCCAGACATTCGTAAGACAAAGATCAAGGCTCGTGTACTCTTTGAGCGTATTGCCGAGCTGCAGTTTGAGTCTGGCTACCCATACATTGTGTATGAAGACACAGTAAATGAGGCTAACCCAATTGATGGTCGTATTAACATGTCAAACCTCTGTTCCGAGATTCTTCAGGTAAACACGCCAACCACATACAATGCTGACCTTAGCTACAACGAGATTGGCAAGGACATCTCATGTAACCTAGGATCATTAAACATTGCAATGGCAATGGAGTCACCAGACTTTGGCAAGACCATTGAGACCTCTGTGCGTGCTCTCACAAGCGTAGCAGACCTATCCTACATCGACTCTGTGATGTCAATTGCGGAGGGTAACAAGAAGAGCCGTGCTATTGGTCTAGGTCAGATGAACCTCCATGGCTACCTAGGTAAGGAGAAGATCCACTATGGTAGTGAAGAGGGTATTGACTTTACAAACATGTATTTCTATACTGTTTTGTATCACGCACTTAAGGCATCGGCAAAGATGGCACAGGAGACTGGATCGCCATTCGATGGCTTTGAGCGTTCCAAGTATGCTACTGGTGAGTTCTTTGATAAGTACATCAACCAGGTCTGGCAACCAGCCACTAAGCGAGTAGAAAAACTATTTAAAGATGCAAACATTGATTTACCGACTCAGCATGATTGGGAAAATCTGGCTAAGTATATTAAGAAGCATGGTTTGTACAACCAAAACCTTCAGGCTGTTCCTCCTACTGGGTCTATCAGCTACATTAATAACTCTACTAGTTCGATTCACCCTATTGCCTCGCAGATTGAAATTCGTAAGGAAGGAAAGCTAGGTCGTGTTTACTACCCTGCACCGTTCCTTAACAATGATAATCTAGAGTACTTTAAGGATGCATATGAGATTGGTCCAGAAGCCATTATTGATACCTACGCAGCTGCTACACAGCACGTAGATCAGGGTCTGTCTCTAACGCTGTTCTTCAAGGACACAGCAACCACTCGTGATGTTAACCGTGCACAGATTTATGCATGGAAGAAGGGCATCAAGACTATCTATTACATCCGCATTCGTCAGCTCGCACTTGAGGGTACAGAGATTGACAATTGCGTATCTTGTATGCTATAGTTAAAAGCTAATACTTTTGGAGAGATATGATTACAAGACCAATTAACTGGAATAAGATTGAAGACCCTATTGACTTAGAGGTCTGGAACAGACTCACAGCAAACTTTTGGTTGCCAGAAAAGGTACCACTGTCAAATGATGTGCAGTCATGGGCTACGCTGCATCCAGACGAGCAGCAATTAACAATGCGAGTATTTACAGGACTTACAATGCTGGATACAATCCAGGGTACTGTAGGATCAATGAGTATTATTGGGGATAGTAGAACACAACATGAAGAAGCGGTTATTACTAATATTGCTTTTATGGAATCTGTTCATGCTAAGAGTTACTCTAGCGTTTTTTCGACCCTCTGCTCGACAGCGGATATTGATGAAGCGTTTAGGTGGTCTGAGGACAATCCTTATCTTCAGGAGAAGGCGAGCATTGTCCTACGCAATTACCATGGGGAAGATCCCGAAAAGAAGAAGATTGCATCTACTCTACTTGAATCATTCCTTTTTTATTCAGGATTTTATCTTCCTATGTATTGGTCTTCTCGTGCTAAGCTAACCAACACAGCAGACCTTATTCGTCTTATTATTCGTGACGAGGCAGTACATGGTTATTACATTGGGTATAAGTTTCAGCAGGCATATAACGAAGCTGGCGAAGCTCGTAAGGCTGAGCTACACGACTTTGCTTACGACCTGTTGATGGAGCTGTACACAAATGAGATGAAGTACACTGCCGATCTATATGACGGCATTGGACTAACATCCGATGTAAAGAAGTTCTTAAACTATAATGCAAACAAGGCACTGATGAATCTTGGTTTTGATGCACTCTTCCCTAAGGATGTATGTGATGTAAACCCTGCTATTCTTTCTGCCTTGTCACCAAATTCAGACGAGAACCATGACTTCTTCTCTGGGTCTGGATCATCATATGTAATTGGTAAGCACGAAGCAACAGAAGACGAGGATTGGGACTTCTAATGGATTTCAATGAGTGGGTACAAATTGGTCTAGATAATAAATGGATTAGTGAACCATTTTGTTTTACGCATGATGGCGATTCATATATGACCGAAGAAGAAGAAAAAGAGTGGGAAGATGGTGGAGATCCATGTTGCCCAGTGTTTAAGATTTTACAGGGGTAGCAAATGAGTGATGAATTTGTTAGTAGCCTTGTTATAAGTAATAACTATAGGTTTAAAAGCCCCAGGGCAGACTACGACTACTTATTTTATGGTGGGTTTCAATCCGCAAGAGATAAGAATAGCAGGACCACAGATAGGGATGGGCTAGAGTATGTCCATAACTCTTACGGTTTCCGTAGCGTAGACTTCACTGAAGACGCAGATTCAATTTTTGCTGGATGCTCACACACATATGGCGTAGGCACTAGGTTTGAAGAGAACTGGTCTGGACAGCTGGCATCTATGCTTGATGTACCACAAATAAACATCGGTCACAGGGGTGCTTCTGTTGAAACCATTGTGTCTAATGTGTTTGAGTATATAAAGTTGTTTGGAAAGCCTAAGAATATTTTTTGCATGTTCCCAGACTTTGAACGCATACCAATGTTCTTAAATCAGAATATCTTGGTGTCAAAGCACGGTCAAGATGATGGGTATAAAGATATCCAGATGGGGCATCTAAACAATTTAGATAGAAGACCAGACTTTATAAAGAAACCGTTTAGCGTAGAAGATGTGCTATCTATGGAGGCACCAGTATACAGCTCTTTATCTGCTATCAGAAGGTTGGAGCAGTACTGCAATGATACTGGCATTACCTTGTTGTGGAGCCTATTTAGCAGTAGGAACCACGCTATGATGGAAAAGCTTGTAGAAGATAAGCCAGGATCATATAAGTTTTTTGTAGACACTACTCAGTCAAGATGGATCAGAGATGTTGAAAACTTTGTCGGTGATAGGTATATGGACAATCCTTTTTCAGGACCTAATGGTAAGCAAATTCTGTGCCACGAATCCCTAAGAGAGCTTCATCAGGATACGTTTGACCATGCACTAGACACTAGTCCAGATGGAGACAAGCGTGGCTCTCACCTGGGGGTACATAGACAGTACCATGCTGCAGAAGAACTATACAAAGCATACTTGGATGGTAAAAGTGTATAACAGGATTATGTATTTCTTATACAAGGTAAAGAATATTTTTAAGAAGAAGAAGGACGACAGAGAGTATATATACTAGTATGAAAATACTTGGAATAAACGAAACCTCTCACGATGCATCTGTAACAGTTATAGATGATGGAGAAATTCTTTTTGCTTCGCATGCAGAACGCTACAGCAAAATAAAGAATGACTGGTTTAACAATGATCTTATTCTAGACGAGGCCCTATCATTTGGGATACCAGATAAGGTGGCGTACTATGAAAAGCCACTGATGAAGCAGTCTAGAGTTTTATTTCGTGGAGGACTTAGTGTTGAGGGGCCAAGGTCACTTGGAGGCAGGCTGTCTAGAATACCAGTGAAAAAGTTTTCACATCACCACTCTCATGCAGCTGCTGGCTACTACACCAGTAACTTTGATGACGCTGCTGTAGTGGTCTTAGATGCAATTGGTGAGTGGAATACCTGTAGCGTATGGATTGGTGAGGGCGACAAACTAAAAAAGGTTTTTGTAAATAACTACCCATTTAGTTTTGGATTATTTTATTCTGCATTCACACAACTGGTTGGGCTAAAGCCAAATGAAGAAGAATATATTCTTATGGGGATGGCAGGGTATGGAGACTACAAGGTATATTGGAATGATATAAATGAATACTTCCCGTCAATTACAACTCAAAAGTATAACCTCCATAAAGGAATCAGAGACTGGGGTAAGCCTATTAAAGATCAGCAAGATAAGTTTGATATTGCTGCTGCTGTACAAAAAGTATACGAGATAAGACTCATAGAGTTTATGCATAGTGTCAAGACTATGACTGGTAAAACAAAACTAGTATTTATGGGTGGCTGTGCACTAAACTCTGTGGCTAACAGAATAGTTCTAGACATGTTTGATAGTGTCTGGATAATGCCAAACCCAGGAGATTCTGGTAGTTCAATGGGGGCAGCAGCCGCATTGTATGGTCGTCACATAAATTGGACCACACCTTACCTAGGCCATAATATATCTGGTGATTACCCAATTAAACAAGCATTTCTAGACATCATGGATAGCAAGGTAACTGCTATTGCTAGTGGAAAAGCAGAGTTTGGTCCACGTGCACTAGGCAATAGAAGCATTCTTGCAGATCCACGCTACCCAGAAATCCAGGGTATCGTTAATAAAATTAAACAACGAGAACCGTTCAGACCATTTGCACCAGTAGTAATGGAAGAATATGCACATGAATGGTTTGATATGCCAATAGATAGTTCGCCATACATGCAGTACACATTTAAGTGTAAAAAGCCTACAGTGATACCTGCTGTAGTTCATGTAGATGGGACGTCTAGGGTACAAACTGTAAACCGTTCACAGCATGCTGGACTATACGATTTACTAAAAATGTTTTACGATGAAACTGGTGTTCCAGTTTTGCTAAACACAAGTCTTAATGTTAAAGGGCAGCCACTGCTTAATGACACTAATGATATGATTAATTGGGAAAAGATTTATAATCATCCAATTAGACACTAAGGAGAAAAATGATAGAAAGAAAATTTGACTGGAAATCAAAACATGATGAACGATCAAGAGATTATGATGTCTCTGCAATTTTGAGAACTGGTGTAAAGCCAGTAGCAAAGATGTGGGAAGAGGGCACAGTATTAGATCAAGGCTCTGAGGGTGCTTGTGTAGGGTTTGGATGGATGGGCGAGTTTTTGTCACAGCCAGTCGCACCTGCACCTATGCCTGGAAGATTCTCTTCTCAAAGATATGCTAATGACATATACAATACAGCTAAACAAATCGACGAATTTCCAGGTGAGGCATACGAGGGAACATCTGTACTAGCTGGTGCAAAGGTTATGCAGGCAAGAGGGTTTATCAAGTCATACCGTTGGGCATTTAACATGGATGCTATTCGTGATGCAATCATTCAAGAAGGACCAGTGGTAATCGGTATCCCATGGAAAGAGGGCATGTATGAAACTGGTGTCAATGGTGTTGTAAAGGTAACTGGTAAATCTGTTGGTGGGCACTGTCTTGTCCTCACTGGCTATGATCCAGCTATGAAGATTGGTTCTCGTACATATGAGGTATATAAGTGGCGTAACTCTTGGGGACCATCATACGGTATTAATGGATCTGGATACATAAAGGCCACAGATCTTGCCAAGCTGCTAAAGGGAACTGGTGAAGCCTGTGTTCCGATTGGACGACAAGTACCAAAATCTGCTATACTGGGTATTCCCGAAAAACAATCTTTTTGGAAAACACTCGGTGAAAGAGTATTGACATTTGTCAAGCGGTAGACTATAATTGAATAGTGGCACAGAGAGAGACTGTGTCACACTATGCTCCATAGCTCAACGGCAGAGCAGGAAGCTGTTAACTTCAAGGTTCCTGGTTCGAATCCAGGTGGGGCAGCTTGAAAACTACATAGCGTAAATATAACACGGGGATATCGTACAGAGGCCTAGTACCTCAGTCTTCCAAACTGATGACGGGAGTTCGAATCTCCCTATCCCCTCGTAACTCATAAGTCTGAACAACTTATGGGAAACTGATGCAACTGAAACTCACTCTGCTAGTCCAATTCGGATAGCCGTTCAGGGTAACTCCACTAATGGGTTAGCTAGGTTGTACAGCCATTGGGTTTTCACACCATGAATGGCATATGGCCCTATAGCTCAGTTGGTTAGAGCGTCTGCCTGTCACGTAGAAGGTCGCCAGTTCAAGTCTGGTTAGGGTCGCAAACAGTTTCTCGACGGGGAAGCTGGGATATGGCTGAACGAAGCCCCTTGTCTAGATGGGGTGAGAAAGGCACAGGGTTGGGATTAGCGTCTCAGTTCTTAGCGGAACAAGGCTCTGGTAGGATCATGGCGGTACTTATTCGGTATCTAGGCTACTCCTTGGTGGTAATAGACAATCCACCTATCCATATAAACCAACATATGTTTGATCAGAGTTCTTATGTTGGGGTAGTGTAAACTGATCTAAGGGTTAGACACGAGGGTTCCCCACGGATGAAACCAAAATAAACTCTCGTACATTCCACCAGTGGCCGTTGACTAGCATTAGTTTGTCAGCCGATGACCACTGGTGAGTTGCCTCCTTAGCTCAGTTGGCCAGAGCAACGCACTTGTAATGCGTAGGTCATCGGTTCGAATCCGATAGGAGGCTCGATAGGCTTGACAACCTGTTAAGGCTAACATACCCTTGTAGACGTATGTTCGTGTGACTATGGATCGTAAAGTGGTAGTCGTCGGCTCCGTAGACCTTCAGGAGACAGTTATCCGTTACTGTGCTTAATGGACATGTGGGGAGGTTTGTCACCAGGCCCACAGCTGGTCCCATCGTCTAACGGCTAGGACGCCAGATTTTCATTCTGGTAATAGGGGTTCGATTCCCCTTGGGACTACGTTATAATTAAATATGGTCTATTGGCTGAGTGGCTGAAGGCAACGGTTTGCTAAACCGTCGTAGCGTAAAAACTACCGTAGGTTCGAATCCTGCATAGACCGCTGTGTGCGTAGTTCAACGGTAGAACGTCTGGTTGTGGTCCAGAATACGAGGGTTCAACTCCCTCCGTACACCCCAGGTAGGTTATCCAAGCGGCTAAAGGATGGCGACTGTAAATCGTCCACGAGAGTTTCGTGAGTTCGAATCTCACACCTACCACGATAAAGGAGGCGGAATGCCAATATATGAATATAAATGCACAAATTGTCAGGAAAAGATGATGGTAATTAAACCAGCAGACATGAGAGATGAAGATCTGCCAACGTGTACGTATTGCGATTCAGACATAAAGCGTGTATACTCAAGTGTAGGAGTTGCCTTTAAGGGCAACGGTTTTTATTCAACAGATAAGTAGGAAAACATGGCAACCATTACAAATGATCCAATCGAAGTACCAGTTCATGAGGATCAAAAGGTACGGACACTTACACTTAATGATCGATGCGATGGTCCTAAGTGTGGTGCAGCAGCATTGGTAAAAGTTTCTGGGGTATCTGGAGAGCTACTATTCTGTGGACATCACTATAACAAGTATGAAGAATCAGACAATATGAAGAAGTTTGCATTTGACATCGTTGATGAACGCTGGTCTATGCAAGGTGAAAATAGATTGAAGGCAGACTAATGGCAACAGATGATGAAATTGAACAGATCATTACTGATTTAATTTTAAGTGGTGGAATTGAGGTAGCTGGACTAGATCCAGAAACAAATGAGCCACTATACCAGTTTACAGAAAAGCTTCAGGATGCTAATCCAGAGATGGCAGCTAGCATTCAAGAGCTATTTCATATGCATGTGATGGCACTGTGGGAGCGTGGATTCTTAGATATGAATCCTATGGAAGAAAATCCCATGGTAACTCTTACAGAGTTTGCCTTAGATGAAGATGCTATTAAAACATTACACCCAGATCTACGACGCACACTGTTTATGATAATGGCTCGCTTTGAAGCAGATGCATAGTATAATTAAGTAGGGAGCTTTATGGAGTACTTACTTGGTTCTGCTGTAACACTAGTTACACTGTTATCTATTGGCTATCTATTACGTAGATATGTAGCAACAAAAGATAGTGTTAGTATACAATACAGCCAAAGCTCTGTCTACGAAATGCTACATCCTTTTTATTCAATCTTTATGGCTCAGGAAGTAGTGACGCTAAATAGTCAATCTATTGAGCACTTCAAGTCCAGGTACACACAGGTTGTAATTACTAAAGACAAAGCATATTGGATCAAGGATAATACATTCTTGGTTGCTCCAATAAACGAAGATGGAGAAATAGATAGGGAGTCGGCTTCGGCAGTTGACACAATGTCTATGAGTAAGGTACAATTAGAAGAGATAGCTTTAATTGTAGAGGAATTAACGAGAGGTAATGGGTATGATAGTAGGAGTACAGGGGAGTCGTAACTTTAACGACTATTCCGTTTTTCTTCGTGCTATTGGCACAACACTTTCTATGCTAGACAAGTCTGGCGAAAAAGAACTGACAATTATGTCCGCTGGCCCGTCAAAGGTTAACTCATTCGCATTAGAATTTGTAAATGTGTCTGAGCGTAGCCTTAAGGCTCGTGGTATCCGTGCAAAGGTGGTAAAGGTACCAGCAGCATGGTTCAAGACAAATATGCATGACGTAGACTACTTTATGTACTTTAGTCTTCCAAAAGAATCTGTATCAGATCTTGTAAAGGAAGCTGAAGATAAAGATATTGACGTTGGCATATACAGGTACGCCTAAGCCTGCAACTTTAACGAAAGATTGAGGTTGTACTTTGGGCAATAACAATACAAACAATAAACAGAAGGTTAAGATGATGCAAGTAACATCTCTTGAGCAAATGGAAAAGATAGTATCTAGAAACAAGTTTCTTAAATGGGATGGGTGGACAGTTGTTAACTTCTTCCAATCCGATAAGGGACGAACATCCAAAGACGGTGCATATATCGGTGGCAAATGGCACATCGTAAAGCGTTATGAGCCTACAATGGCTGGATGGAGCATACCTGACAAACTTGTGAGGTAGCCAGTGAATAAAAACGAGTGGAAAGATTCTGGATCTTGTCGTGATTATGATACCAATATGTTCTTTGACAAATATGAAGAAGATGACGTATTGAGACCAGCAATAGACAGCCTATGTTCTGGATGCCCCGTTGCCAAGCAGTGCTTTGCAGTTGGTGTATCTCAAAAGGAATGGGGAGTCTGGGGAGGTATCTATATGGAAAATGGCAAGATATCTAGAGAATTCAATAGACATAGGTCAAAAGCTGATTGGGCAGAGACCTGGCAATACTTAACAATGGATAATTAATTATGGAACTATGGTCATGGGTACTAGCTGCAATCGGTGTAGCAGGGATATTCTTTGTTGGTCAAAAGACCATCTGGGGGTGGCTAGTACTCTTGGCCAATGAGTGTATATGGTTTGTATATGCTATCGCAACTGAACAGTATGGTTTCATCTTTTCAGCGGTAGCTTATGCGACAGTATATATTAGATCATACATACACTGGAAGAGAGACAAATGACATATACGGATGCAATGGCTAAGGCATTTAGGTCTATCACCCCACCACAAAATTTTGGGGTACAGATCATTGACAACGAACACTTCCTAAGCGTAAAGGCAAAGGAAGAAATATTCATGAGATTAAACCATGATGAAAGACTTGCCGCAGTAGAGTACATGATACGTGTTAAAAAGGCATTAGAAGATAACGGTGCTATTGTACTGCTAGTGCGTGAGGGAGGGGAAGAGCTATGACACTTTTAGAGATAGTTCTAGTAGCCGCATCCTCGCTACTAGCAATTGCATCTGTTGCACTTTTGATCTATGCTGCTAAAAAAGAATATCAGCTTAGAAAAATTACTGTTGATAAGGCAGTAATTCTAGCAGAGTTTGCTAAGGTTTTAGAAAAACAAAACAATCAGTCAGTAGAAGAAACTGAGGGGTTCCTCAAGTTTGTGTCTGAGTCACGCGACTGGGCATTTCAATATATTGAGGATGTACAGACAGCTCTAGAAGAGTACCGCTTAGTAGCAGATGTAATGCCACTGAGTGTTAGTGTGTCTGTTGAGCAAGCAACTGAGTACTCGGCAGCATACGACAAACTAATGTCTTTTCTACCTGAAGAGAATTTGCTATAATAGAATTGCCTGCTCTTCGGAGGGGTGACAAATTAACTCGCTTAATTAATAGGAGGTAATAATGATTACAACAACATACAACAACAAGGTAATGGAGTTATTTAATGATCCATTCCTAATTGGATTTAGTCGGGAAATCGATAGATTCAATTCACTACAGAAGACAAATGCTTCTGTTTCTTATCCGCCATATAATGTGGTTAAATATACAGACGATGAATATGGCCTATACCTTGCAGTCGCTGGTTTCTCTAAGCAGGATCTTTCTGTAACAGTAGATGATGGATACCTAATTGTATCTGGAAACATTGAGTCTATAACGACTGAGCCAGAGTTCTTGCATAAGGGTATTTCTACACGCAAGTTTATGCGTAAGTTCATTCTGGCTGAACATATGGAAGTTGACTACTCGTCACTTCATAATGGCATCCTAAGCATTGGGGTTATTCGCAATGTGCCAGAAGAGAAGAAACCAAAGCAGATTGAGATCACATAGTCTTATCTAGCAATCGGCAGTCCTGAGCATGACTTAAAACTGCTCTTTTACATGATATAATTGTATATAGATCATATTGGAGGATCATTATGCCAGCAGGAGGCGGAGGCAAAGGGCCAGCAGGTGGTTACCGTGCAGGCAAAAAGGGTAGCTATGGCTGTAGCGGATATCCCACGGTAAGTGCAGACGGAACTGTACACGGATGTCACAAAACAAAGGAAGAAGCTGCTACTCAAGCTCGTGCTATTTGGGCTAGCGTCAATTCTGAAAAGGCAGACCTCCCACTTGAACACTTCATGGAGGAACCAGATATTGCTAAGTCTTGGTCTATTGCACAGGGCGTACCTGGGTGCGAAGGCTTTGCTGTAGTTGGTAGCGAAGGTGACCTCAAATCCTGCCATACTGATCGAGCATCTGCTGAAGCAGCACTAGCAGCACACAACGCTGATGAAATGTCTGATGACGAAGAAGATGACGACAAAGGTTTGGGCATTAAAAACCCAGAAGAATGGCCAACCAATAAGCGAGACGGTGGAAAGTTTCCAGCCTCAATGGGGCAACCACATGCAGCATCTAACGGAGAATCTGTGGTTAAAGATCCAAAGAAAAAGCCTAAGCGTTCTATTGGTGGCGTTGGAACCGCAGGTGTTGGTACTCCTACGGCCAAGTCTGACGAAGAAAAGACTGATGCAGAGTTGTTTGCTGGTTTTGGAAAAGATTTTACACGTGTTGAGCGTAGACTAGAAGTATTCCTTCCACAGGAAGACTAATTATTTTTCTATTACAAACATCGTAGACGTATACCTTATTCCATTAGATACGTCATTAACACTATGTGTGTATTCGTCTGTCCCAGGGTGCATAGCTAGCTGTCCAGCAATAGGCTTGTACGAAAGTCCGAGGGAATTGTAGACAAGCTCACCACCATCATAGTTATCTGTAAGATAAAGAACACAACCATACCTAACAGTCTTAGATCCAGGCCTGTTGTTATCACTATGTGCATCTAGACCAGTGTCTGTTATTCTAACAAAGTTATTTATACTAGTAAACTCAAGGTCAACATCGATATCGTGATTCTCAGAGAACACCGTAACGGCACGATCATAAAGCTCGTTCATCTTGTCTGACACGCTATTTTTTAGGACAAGAAATTCTTCATCAGTCAAGTCTGTTGGTACATCTTTAAAAAATATATTTAGATATTTTACGATCATCGATATTTCTTCTTTAGAAAGAAAATCTTCTACTATGAATATTTCATTATTATATGGCCATGTTGCTCTCATATAATAATTATACCACTAGTGGCTCTTATCCCATATGAAGGATGTCATAGCATATCTGGTATTGTTTCCGGTTACTGGGTGTACCCCGTGCAAATAGTCGCTTGAGGCGTCAAACACTGCTATGCTGCCAGCATCTGGCTTAACCGTTATGCCTCTGTCTGGAAAGTATAGTTCTCCACCCTCATAGTTGTCATTTAAATATGCAACACATGCATACTTTAGACTAGGATCATTGTGCTGATCCACATGCTCGTCTAGTCCAACACCAGGATAGTGTCTCTGTATGACACCAAATGGCCTTATGTCATAGCCAGTTATAAACTTAGATAGATCATTGCTGATACCGCAAGAGATCGCCCACAGCTTTACCTGCACATCTCTTGGTATGCTTGGGTCCATAGTGTTTTCAGCAGTTGTAATACTTTTATCTGCTAGCTTTTCATTAATGATAATCTTTTTAGACTTGACTAGCTCCTCAAGATCATCTGTACCAAATGATTGAAGGCAAGTTCTTCTAAGATTATCCATGTATGCAGTCCTCCACTGCTCTTCAGAGAGGCTTTCTGCAAAGTCATAGACATAATCTATATCGCTACTTTGAATGAAGTCTTTTATTATATAAATATTCTTATCTACGATATCAACCTGATATCCGCTAGACTTGAGTTTGTCAATGTCTAAGATGTCTAACATATAATAATTATATCATGGTGGAAGTGCAGGGAATCGAACCCTGGTCCTGATTAGTTTAGAGCCATTCTTCTACATGTTTAGTTAGTTTCACTAGAACAGACATGGATGGAACTAACAACACCATGCCCAACTATACCATCCTAAAGAACGATCTCGTTATTTGATGAACCTACTGCTCAGCGAGATCACTGCTGGTAGGGTGCTCTCAACGACAACCTAAGCCGCTAGAGCATACTCTTCGGGAGTATATTTTGCACTTATCCGATTGACACAAGTGAATTGTTTGTGCCCGTCAATACATGCTTCTCTAGCTCCAAGTAATCAGTCGAAGACCTTTCACTCCCCTATTGAATTATGATTCTAGTGTATCATACTCTTGTGGGAAAAGCCTGGCATTCGTTCGCAGCTTGTGACAATTAGAACATACAACATCACACTTGGCTATCTCTTCCCAAGCCTTGTCGGGACCGTACTTCTTAAGGATGTGAGAAACTTGTCCAAACTTCTTAAACTCTGGCAGGTGGTCAAACTCTAGGACAAAGTGTGGGTAGTCTCTAGCACAGTCAATGCATCCCATACGTTCTTTGTAGGCCTGGATAGCGTCTAACTCGCTTGTATGGTTGTGACGCATCTTCTTAGACACATTTACTTTGGAGTCTTTATTTAAATGATAAGAGATCTGATCCATATCACACTTGAGTTCACACTGTATATCTTCATAAGATGCTCCAGCGATTCTCATGTTAACGATTCTCTGTTTGATTGTAAGACTCATTAGTAATAGTATACCAGTTGTTTGGTATAATGGATTGATGGATGCAGTATATATATGTCGTAATGGTGACAACGAGGAACTGAGATATTCCATTAGATCAATCATAGAGAACATGCCACACGACAATGTATGGGTAGTTGGCGGAAAGCCAGAGTGGTATTCTGGAAAATACCTAGAAGTATTTCAAGATAATAAAAAATATGAAAATGCTAGAAAAAACTTAATGGCAATAGCTTTATCACCAGATATCTCAGATGACTTTATCCTAATGAATGATGATTTCTTTGTGATAAATAAAATAGATAGTCCTCCATACTGGTACACAGGATCTATAAAATCCAGGGTAGAGATGATAAAGAAACTAAGAATACCTAATTCAAGTTATATAAGACTATTAACAGCAACAAGAAATGCCATTATAGATATGGGTATTGAAGAGCCTCTAGACTATGAGCTACATATACCAATGATAATGAATAAGGCCAAGCTGCTACCACTCCTAAACTCAGAAGCACTGTGGAGATCTGCCTATGGAAATGCATACGGTGTAGGTGGAACAATACACGAAGATATAAAGGTCTATGGCCAAATCACGATAGAGGGTAGACATGGAACAGCAATAGATCTAGAGACTGAGCCATTTCTATCTGGTAGTGATGCCAGCTTCCCACTATTGCTAGATCAGGTACTGGCTGACAGGTTCCCAAACAAATCTATCTATGAAGATTAGTATCTTTTGTTTTGCTGGATTGCACGAGTCACACGCTTTTTTCTAACCATATTATTAGATGGCTTTTTGACAGTATCGATAAAGTCTGCAAACTTTTCCATCTCCATGGTTTGTCTAACCTGAAGCCATTCTGCCCTAGCTCTAGCATGAGCACTGTAAACGCTATAGTTGTCTTCGATCATCTGGATAGCCCATGCAGCTTGCACAGTATCTAGTGGTGGTATCAATACTGCAGCATCGCCAATGCCCTCACGAACATGGGGGGTATCAACATGTACGCATGGAATGCCGTATCCAGCTGCCTCAATAGCAGACATGCCATAAGTCTCATATCTAGATGGTGCTAGAAGAATTCTTGTTTGAGCAAGATACTTGTGAACTTCCTCAGGTGGTACACGTGGATGTAGCTCAACATTCGGTAGCTGTGCTGCACGCTCTTCAATGTCTGCTAAACCGTGGGTAGGCTCTGCTGGTGAACGAACAATAATAAAACGCTTATCTGGGTACATCTTTGCCAGTTCTAAGACTACCTCAACACCCTTGTTAACAAGAGAGGACAGCAAGGTATACGCATCACCATTACCAAACGTATTAGATGGTAGCGGACTAATAGGTGGGTGCAGCACCATAGCGTCAGGTTCTCCCCACTGTACAGCAGAGGTATATGTATTATAAACAGCATAATCAGCTAACGGCATAGACGCTTTGATAGTTCCACCAAATCTAGGTGGTGTGTGAACATTTACAATAGAGATAGCATCAGCTAGGCTAGCTGCCTTTACAGCTGGCAAAGAAAGTTCATTCTGTCCAATAACAACTCTAGCATCCAAAGAGATCAGCTGGTCAGCTATTGGTCTAGGATCGGACATGATGTCTAAAACATTAGGTGTGTTTATTTGTTGTACGTTAACACCCTCAAATGTGTATGGTTCTGGAGTAGACGTAAGTACATGACGATCTCCTCTAATTGCAAGCATTGCACGATGTAGTGCAACCTCTCCACCCATATTCCAAAGTGGTGGATAACCGTGTGATAGTGCTACTACTGACATTAACCTAGCAACGCTTTCTTAGCTTCTTGCAAACCTTCTCCATCTCTCCAGGTTTCAAATGCTAGACGGTCATGCTCACGCTTAACCTTATCATTAGCCTCTTCATAAGTCTGATCATTTGGAGCTGCCTTGTTCCATCGATGCAGGTGGGACAACTTGACATCTGGAAGATAGATAAACTTAGTAAGCTTTCCAAGCTCTCTCCATGCATTGTCGAGGAACAAGTGGCGAGATGTTGGTAGCCCGATCCATCCAAGCTTCTGGTACATTTCAATAGGAACTACAACGTGAGTAGGAAGATCCTCACCGTGAAGGTGCTCTAGTCCATCGCTACCATACACTACACCTAATTCACCATTCAATGCTGAGATCATCTTTTCATCCCAACCAACTGTCTCTGGAAGAACATCGTCACCAAGGATTGCGATGTGGGTAAACCCTTCAATACTGGCAATCTCTGCAAGCTCATTAACAGAGCTAGTAAAGAAGATACGATTGTCTACAACAAAGCTTACTTCAGGAATTTGCAGGTACTCTGGAAGTGTGTGATCATCTCTGTCAAGTCTTGAAAAGAGTTCATAGTTTGTTGTGCAAGTATTCTTAAGTGCTTCAGATAATCTCTTAAGGTTGTGTGGCCGTCCACGAGATGGAACAGCAATAGCTAATTTAGTTGTCATATGTATAGTATACCATTTCTATTACGTGAGCATCCCATCCAGGACTCGAACCTAGACTAGCAGAGCCAAAATCTGCTGTGCTGCCAATTACACTAATGGGATTTGGTACCCTCGACAGGATTCGAACCTGCGACGCACGGGGTAGAAACCCGACGCTCTATCCACTGAGCTACGAGGGCGTAGTGGGGTGTCTGGGACTTGAACCCAGGACCGACGGATTATGAGTCCGCTGCTCTAACCTGCTGAGCTAACACCCCTAGTATGCTAAAGACTAATAGCTTTAGCAAATACTACTCTGGATGCCATCTTTGAGGCAGATATAATAGCGACAGGTGCAGCTACGGACAGAACCACACCTGCCCACATCTGGGGATTAGTAAGGTCCCAGTTCCAAAAATCGAGGGTATGGAAGGCATTAGCACCAACTGCAATAGCAGCAAAAGAGATCATACCCCATAGTGCACCACCAGTCTTTTCAGGCTTACCACTATCATCTACACGAGATGCAAGGACAAGGTATGCAACCAAGAAGATAAGGTACATAAGCTCGATGAAGAAGAAGAATAGTCCAGCCATCCATGTGGCAGACAGACCTACAAATTCAGCAACCGATGTAATACCATTAAAAGAAACAATAGCGGAAGATACGAAAGCGATACCAACAGCAACCAACCAAGACCATAGAATAAGTTTTTGGTCAACCTGGATCTTAGGTGCACGCTTTGCTTCTTGAATAGCATAAAGCTCCTCACGCTTGCTTACTGGCTTTTCTACCAGGATGTCTTCGTCAAGCCACTGAACAGGTTCTGCATTTACGTCGTCACCCATAGCCCCAAGAAAGCTTTCAGCTTGCTCTGGTGTAATTACTGGTTCATCATCCTGCAACTTAGCAATAGGTGCTTCGTAAGCCGACTTGTTTGCACGAAATGGCTTAGCGTTAATTGGCATTGACATAAAATCTCCTTTTAATTAGTTTATCATATAAAATCGGTAGGGCAGATGGGAATTGAACCCACTATCGTCACCTTATAAGAGTGCTGCATTTACCGATTATGCTACTGCCCCTA
>JACCDQ010382630.1_pt1 | contig 18195 bp, 39 predicted proteins | sample 7446031 | NCBI WGS metagenome assembly JACCDQ01 (sample SAMN15323442, study PRJNA562643) | freshwater metagenome | isolation source: river surface water | place: USA:Blue River Watershed | collected 2017-08-17
CTCCATGATCTCGGCATGGCGGGTTTCTACAGCTTGTTGGGTAGCGGGAGTGACAATTCTTGAACGCTCAGAATCACGAGTCTTATCTTCAGCAGCCCATTCACCATTGAAGATACGCTCATATTCCAACCAGTCATCCAAGTAGTTGGTATCTCGGTAGCTTCTCCATCGGTCACAATGGTCAACAACAAAGGAAACTAGCTCCTTGTCGCTGTCTGTAGGCTCATCAAACTGAGAAAATTGTTCGTCCATCATACCCCCGATATAACATCCATAGGCTCCCAATCCTCGCTGTCATCGTCTTCCATGTACGAAGTAACAGCAAGTTGGTCAACATAACTGAGGGCGTCTGGTAGGTCATCATGGACACCTTGGGCGGGGAACAACAACAGTTGATCTACGAAATCATCCCAGTCTTCCTCAGAATTTAACACAATTCTGCCATGCTCGAACCTTCCTTGCAATGACCAAATGATTCTGTCTGCTTTTTTTCTATTTCCATGCGTCAAATCAACGATATGAGCATAGACATTATTCTTTCTCATAAGGTCGCTCAGATAGGGCAAAACAGCGTTCTTTAGCGCCCCCCTCTCGATTCCTACGGAAACAGGTCGGTAGTCCCTAATAGCCAGAAGTATCTTAGAAGCCGTTTCACGGATATCCCATCTCCCGTGGATTATCTCTTTGACAAACCACTTCCCATCATCAGTAACCTTGACTACGCAGATAGCAGACTCGTCCAGACGTTTCTTAGCGTTCCCTGCCTGCTTCGCCACCTCTTCAAACCCTGCCAAGTCAATCGCAATGAAGTAAGAACCATAGCTTGGCTCTTCCCCATATTTAAGCCATTCTTCCTTAAATACATCACTACCCGCATTGGAGAAGGAAGCCATGTATTCTTGTTTGAAAGCAAAGGAACTCAAGGTCTTTTTGGCAGATTCAATCTCTTTGGGGTCGATCAAAGGGTTATCTGCGGTTGTAAAGTGCCAAGACTTCCAATCCTCATCATCACCAGACTCACCCAACTTAAAGGTATCGTGGAACCAATTACGCCCTTTAGGAGTCCCAATGAACAATGCTCTTCCTCGTTTATCAGATAAAGACGCACGAATAACCTGCTCCCACGCTTCAGGCTTAATGTCTGCCACCTCGTCCAGTACAGCATAGGTCAAAGACACACCACGAAGGGTATCAGGTCTGTCAGCACCACGAACATAGATTCTTGCTCCGTTTATCAGAGTGATATCCAAGTTATTAACATGACTGCCCTGAATTACCTCTCTTCCAAGGTCTAACAACAAGTCCCAGACGATTTGACGGGATTGGCCCATTGTCGGTGAAACATAAAGAACAGCCGACCCTTGAGGACACCGCAATCCTTCGATTAACAGGGTTGTAGCAGCCAAACGTGATTTCCCACACCTACGCCCTGCCGCAACAACTTTGAATCTCGCAGGGTGTTTGTATACTTCTTGCTGCCACGGCAATAGTTGGAAATTAAGATCAGCCATAGAATTTGTTTTTCTTTCGTAGGTTGTCTATCTTTGTAAGGATTTGTAAGTTCCACGGAACGTTTAATCCACTTACCAACTTACCCCGCAACGGAACTATATGGTCAACATGGTATTGCTCACCAGTGTGCATACCAAGCATATTGGCTGTGTAATAGTACTCTTCTATCTTCTCAAAGGCTTGAGCATCCAACCACTTAGGCGTACGCAAAAGCATTTCTGCTCGTTTCTTAGAGGAGTAGGCTGCTTGCTTGTGTCTGTTATTTGCTCTCCAGACAATCATTCGTTCGGAATATTCAGACTTTTTAGCCTCATAGTTTGACCGCATTTGGCTAAGTCTTGACTCTTTTTTTAACTCAAAGTCGATAGCCATGCACTCACAACAAGTGCCTTTATCTGTGTAACGCTTTGAAATATGCCCATGCTTACAGGGTTTGCCAGTAAAGTAAAAACGCTCACCAAGTTCTTTGGCTTTGGCGCGTTCTCCTGCTTTACTCATATTTCGGCTCCACATCTTCAGCTTCGTTAGGATTGATTATAGTCGGCTCACCTAACCCTGTAATGTTAATCGTCACAGCAGACCTTTGACTCTTATCCTTCTCAAACATCGAGATAGGTAATGTTCTATCAATGCACATCTTTAAAGCCGCCATTTGACCAGGATGCTCATCATTCAAAGCAATCTCAATCACCTTCTGAGCAACATCCTTACCCCCAGACCTAATCATCAACTCCTTTAGTTCCTTGAGCCTTTGATGGTCTGTCTTAGGCAATACAGCAGGCGGGTTATCAGCAAACCTCTGTATCGTCATCTTCACTGAACCCTTTGGTCTACCACGACCTCTTTTTAATTTCGTTTCCACTTTTGTCCTTTCGGAAGTCAATTTAGCTTTTTTTGAGGGTGGGAGGCTCCATCAATTTCTTCACCCTCGAACTACCCCCTCCCCCCCCATACATCACACCAGGGTTTTCCCTCATGTCTATTCTTACAGTACTGTCTATCAATACAGCATAGGGTTTACCCTACTGTACAAATAACCAGGTAAGCAGCTAGATGCGAATGATTCTTATTTGAAATGTCCTATTGTTCTATTGTCCTATTGTCCTATCTAGATGCAAATGAGAATGATTCTTATGTACCTTTTCTAGGGTACTAGGGTTTTTACCATCTAGTGTTTACCCTTATACGTTCCCTCTATCCTTCCCTATGAATTCATCTTCATTGGGGTTGTTGTTTATTTCCGACACAGTTAGTTACTAACCCTATTGTTTCAAAAGGTTCATCTATCCTGTAACCCAATGAATGCAAATGTTGGTAAAGGGCTAATAGGTTTTCGAAACCTTGGGAAATATTCCCTTGTCCTACAGTTAAAAGAATCTGTCTTTTGGGATTGTCTAGTTTTCTGCGAAATTGGATTGTGTCAATCTTTGGAGGTCTAGACATTGTTAAACCTTGTCTGATAATTAATTTAAATAAATTGTACTTTATTAGGGTTTGTCCTAATAGTTTTTTGTTTTTTTGGTGCTATTCTATGTTTACCGACCTAGCGGAACTAGGGACTTTTAATAGGTGTAAACAATGAAAAACGATCTTTTAGACTATCTGACAGCCATTGGCTTAGGGCTTTGCTTATGCGCGGGCTTACTGGCTTATTTTGACGTTTTGGTCAAATAAGGGGTTGACTATGACAAAAACAATGCAAGCACGTTTTCGCTCAATTTGCTCACAATCGGGAGCGGTTATCAATAAAGGTGATTGGATTCTCTACGATACAGTCACTAAAAAAGCCAAATTACAGCCAGATAGCGACACAATCACTTTTTTTGGTGAGCATGGGCCTTCCACTTTTTACCGAAATTCCCGTGGGCGCTGTATTGATGCGCCATGTTGCGGATGCTGCACAATCTAATTTTTCAACTGTCAATAGGTGTCAATATGATCAAAATCTCGAATACTTCCAAATTAAACGCTAGATCTTGGAGCTTGCAAGCCCTTGATACTTGCCCTGGTTCATGGGCAGCGCCTGGTGAACTAGTAGACGCTTGCAAGGGCTGTTATGCCACCACAGGAAATTACAATTATACTAATGTAAAAGCTCCAAGGTTATCTAATCGGGAAGATTGGCAGCGATTAGACTGGGTTTCTGACATGGTGAGCGAACTAGATCAGGATCGGTATTTCCGCTGGTTTGATTCTGGGGATGTTTACACACTAGGTTTGGCTGAGAAAATCTTGGAAGTAATGATCCGCACCCCTTGGGTTAATCATTGGCTGCCCACCAGAATGCATAAATTCCCCAAATTTGCCCACGTTTTTGCTCAAATGGAAGCGCTGCCTAACGTAAAGGTCAGATTTTCGAGCGATTCTATCCAAGGGGAATATATCGAGGGCTTGCATGGATCGGTGATCGGCCCTGATGTTTCCACTTTTCAAGCACGGGAAGGGGTTAAATTGTGCGAAGCATATGCTCACGGCGGGAACTGTAATGGCTGCCGTGCTTGCTGGAGCAAAGATATTCCCTTGATTGCATACCCGGCGCATGGCCAAAAAATGGCACGGGTTATCAAATTAAAGCAGATTTAAGGGGTTAAAAATGACACAAATTGATGCACTTACACAGTGTTTAATCCTTGCTTTAACCGCTCCAAACGATAAAAAATCTCATCAGGCAAGCGAATTAGCGGAAAAATTAGCTTATGGTTTGACAGATGAAGAGGTTGAAATTTGTAAATTTGAAGCGCTTGAATTCGTGGGGTTTGAATGATCTATGCAACTCTTGCCCTAATTCTCCGAATACTTACAAAACGCTAAACCCTGACCCGCCGTTGTGCGGGTTTTCTTTTGCCTAAAATAAGCCAAAAACCGCAAAACCCTGTTGCACTCTTTGCCTACTTCAAAAAAATGGCTCAAAACTCGTTTAAATCGGTTTTAGAGGCATTTCCAAGCCCTTGATTGACTAGGTTTTCTATTGTGTTATTCAGGGCGTCTAATTCATCCATCTTATAAACCCTCCAAAGCGCTTTTGTCCCGTGCAAGCTATTGTGACAATCACGGCATAAAGCTACCACGCAGAATTGTAGTTTTTGCTTGATGTGATGTGCGTCTGAAATGCCTGGTTTACCGCATACTGAGCACGGGAGCATTTTCACCCGTCCGATGTGCTCTCTTTGCTTTGGGGTTAGTTTGTTGTTCATTGGGTTGCACGTGCTTCCATGCGGGCATTAAATTGCATGGTTTTCCAGCACTCTACCTTAGCTTGGGCGGCTGTCATCAACCATCGGTATCGCTCCTCTATTTCAACGGCTGCCCTGATTCCTTCGAGTATTTCTACATATTCAGGATGTGCATAAGCGAATGTGTCCTGTTTTCCAAGTACTTCAGTACCAGCAAGGCTTTTCAGTTGGGCGTGCTTTGATTTCTTGAATTCCTCCAAGAACATACGATCAGACTTGGCCTTCGCATATAGAGGGGCTGTATCCACGATAAACTGTATCGCTCGGGTAGGTTCGTTCATTTGATAAACCCTTCATAGTGCCGATAAGTTGGGGCTGGTTCATCTCTCCCGCACCTTCTACCATGCTCGTTAGCTTCTTGCAAAGCCTGAAAAGCCCATTTGCAGTTAGTGCATACCCAGTAAGGAGGGTTGCCTGGTGCGTCTTTCTTTTGTTCAATCATGCTTGACCTTTAAACTTTAAACCCTCTTGCGCCATTGCTTCTTTTAAGTATCTCAACCCTCTAGGGCCTAGATTTGGGATTCTTTTAATATCTCTTTCAGGCCATTCGCATAGTTTCTTTTTAGTATAGATATTCTCTGCGGTTAAACAACGATAATATCTAATAGGTAGATTTAATTCGTGAATATCAGCAGTGGCATATTCTATTTTTTGCTCTTCATCTCTTTTCCATTCAGCGATAATCCTATTTCGATTTTCAAGCATATTCTGAGCGACTCGGTACGCTGTTTGGGCTAGGCTGTGTGGGTTGGTTATCCCAAATTTCTCAATTTGAGAGTTCATTGCATTGATTGCAAAGTGATCTAGTAATTCTTCGTTTGTCATTTAATCTCCACCACTAGGTTGCCGTTTGATCTGATGTAGTCTTTGGTTTTTTGAATGTACTTTTCAAAATCTGCTCTTGAAATGCTTGATTGTTGAAGGTCTGCATATTCAAGTAGTTCTCGCACGGCTTGGATACCCTCACCCGATAAACCCATCCTCATTGTCTTTTGATAGCGTTCGGCTGCCTGGTGCAATGCGTCTTGTGCTTTTTGGCAAACAGGCATTACTTCATCTTTTCCGATATTGTTTCTAGCCATCGTTTCACTTAGGTTTAAAACGTCTACTAGGGTTCTCCAATCGTGGATTGTCCCGTTACCCTTGGTCATGGCTTCTAGGGCTGAGTATTCCATTAAGCGGAGTTTGTCTAGCTTATCCCTGTGGGTAATTGAAGCACCTACGATGCTATGCGCTATCGGGTCTATCAATGCCCAAAACTTGCGTTTAGTTCTTTTTCTCATTTTCTAGCGGGACAGTTTCTGCCTTGTTCGCAAGTATTCAAACATGGAGGGCAGGTTTTCATGTTTCGCACATAAGATGCAAAACTCTGTGCTGTGTCACCCAAGGACTTCATTTTGTCGAATTCCTTGGCGACCTCCTCCAGAACCTCGTTTCGGTCTGGTCTATCAATGAAATCATGGTCATTGAGCCATGTTCTAATAATGCCCATCATTCGTATTTGTAGTTAAGTTTGTGATGTTGAAAGCGCATGGCTGCTTCAATCTCTAGTTCTTTAAACTGTTCATCAGACAGTAAGCCAATGACATCACGACCATTGAACCAAATTTCTTTGATTGACTCGTTATAGGTCGAATCTTGGTCGGACTCATACTCATAAACGACAGTAACGATCTCGCTACCTGCACCTGTGGTGGTGTCAAATTCCCATGTGGACATATTTACTCCTGTTAAAAATTACACTTTATCAATGTTTTATAGGGTTTTGAATAGGGATTTACCCTAAGTCTTCTTTCACCATAACTTCTACTGCTGGTGTTTCAGCATAGACCTTAGTGATGTGAAGACTAACTACTTGTTTGTCATCCAGATAGACAATTCCATTCATAGCATCCAGAAAACACTTTGCAATATTGTCAATATCTGGCTTCTTTGTTGGCTTTTCTATGTTTGCCAAAGCATCTTTGCGCTTCTGTTTTGAGAATGATGTAGGTATTCCAGCTCTGATGTAGATTGCTACTGTTACAGGCGTTTCTAGTGGCTCTGAGCTACCCATTGCCGCCTTTGCCATCATCCTTATTTCATCTTCGTAGGTCTTAGTTTTTTGCGGGGTGTAAGTAGAAACAAAGTTACCTCGTTTGGCAAACCTTGGGCGTCCTTTTCCTACTGGCTCACCATAAACCATGTACATCGTCATAAAAGTCATTCAAGTATCCCATCTCTCATTTGTGCCATATAAGCTCGGATTCGATCTCTAGCACCACGACCATAAATTCTTTCGGCTCTCTCAAGTCGGGCACGAATTAGGTCACGATTCTTTGTTTGTTCCCAGTTATGGAATAACTCTCGGGCTTCTGCCATTTCGAGGATTACTCTATCGCTTGGGTTTTCTATGTTTCGTCTGGAATACATAGGTCGCCAGTAAGTTCTAAAGCTTTGTTTATCAGGTGTAGAGGGTAAGGTACGCCTTCACGAACTTTGTCTAGTAGTTTCATTGCTTGGTTATGAGACATTTGAAAATCCTATTTCATTTATTTTCTTGCCAATCCACGCCATCACAGGAACAGCCATAGATCGACCTAATGCGTTATATCGTTTGGCAACAGATGGATTGTTAACATTAGTCCAATCATCAGGAAACCCCTGTAGCCTTTCACATTCCACAGGTGTTAATCGTCTGACTTTGTACCCATAAGCTACTGCATGAATTCCAGTGGCATTCAACGTAAAAGATAACTCTTTGTTAAACCCATTTCCATTGCCACCATTTTCATGTTTTCTGTCGATAACATTTTCTGCAATTGAATAGGTAATTAAATCTGTAGCAGACTTCCAATCTCTTGCACTAATGGTTGAAGCTACTGGATTCTCACCCCAATGATTGATACCTTGACGATCAAATGTTTGAATTGTTAAAGGCACATTGTTGCCACCTGTACCCCAACGTCCAGCTACAGTAGGAGAAACAGTAGTTTCTTGAATCCTAAAGTCCATCATGTGGATGTCGTAGATGCTACCGCCTGAAGTGCTATTTTCAGCTTCAATGGAATTTCCTTGTTTCTGACTTCCATTCTTTTTAACAACTTTTCGCAAGTGCTCGGCTTCAAGAAGTATCGGTCTTCTATTTCTCCAGTCTCCAGTATCGAGGAGAGCAAAGACTCTTCGCCTCCGTTGCGGGACTCCGAACCATTGCGAGTCCAACACTGCCCATTCGCACAAGCTATCTCGTCCACAAACAACACCCTCGTTTCCCCAAACAAGTCCGTTGTCACGGAATTTGACCCCAACCAATGTTTCAAGAACTGTTCCAAAATCTCTCCCTTCTTGGCTGGACAATGCGCCAACTACATTTTCCCAAAGCATAAATCTTGCACCACAATGTTTTTGGGCAAGTCTAAAAATCCTAACGCCTTCAAAAAACAATCTAGAGGAATGGTTTTCATCTTCTTTGACTGCATTCAAACCTTGTCGTTTTCCAGCAATACTCATGTCCTGACATGGTGAACCAAAAACAACAACGTCAATTTTTCCCAAAGCAATTAAATCTTCTGCGGTTATTTTTGTTACATCACCAAGATTTTTAGTGTTTGGGAAATGGTGTTTTAAAACTGAAGATTGGTAAGGCAAGATTTCAGCTACAGCCGCACATTCAAAACCTTGCTTTTCCCATGCAACAGAGACAGCTTCAATTCCACTAAAGAGGCTTAGGTATCTCATCCTTCAATCACCCAGCCAACAAATTCACCAAATTTAAAAAACTCACGCCCACCAATGAATTCATTTTCCGTCATAGGTCTTTGAACCCCACTTAGACTTAATTCTTTGGTAATGATCTGTTCAGGTGTCGCACCATTTTTTAGCTTCCAATCCAATGTCAATCTACGCATGACAGTCCCAAAGTAACCACCATCAACAAGTAATTTGTCCACAATAATAATTACTCCACCTTTTTTTAATTTGCTTTTTAGTTTAATTAAAAGTTTTGCTCTTTCCTCTATGGATAAGAACATTAAGACTAAAAAGCAAATGCAAACGTCAAATTCTTGATAATCAAAATCTTTAGCATCGGCCGTATGGATAACGCCATAACCACCCCATGTTTTTGCCATTTCTTCACTACGTTCAATTGATTCAACAGTAGCATTGCGTGAGATGGCAAAGTCTTTGATGTTTGCAGTGATGTTGCCAGTAGAAGCACCAATGTCATAAACCAAACCATTTTCAGGTAAATAGTTTCTAACAATCATAGTTACTGCATTGGTTAACATTTCATAAAAAGGCAATTGCTCTCTTACATGAGAATTGAAATTGCCACCAATCATTTGTCCTGAAAATTTAAAATCTTGCATATCAAACCCTTTTAAGTTGCTCAATTTGTTTACGGATGTGTTCAGGCATAGGAACAGCCTTTTTTGCATCTTCTTTAATCTTCAATAAAGCAGGGTCAGGCTCATTTGATGGCGCAACTGTGAGCCTCACAATGTCAGCAGGATTAACTTTTGGTGCATTGGTGTTTCTAACCCAGTTACGCCAAGTAGCAAACCAATCAAGCTTTGTTCCTTTAGGAGAAGCAATCCAATAATCCTTAAACTGGTCAAAAATCTTTGTTGGCTGAAGGTCTGGTCTTTCTTGAATACAAAAATCTTTCCAATTATTTGGTAAAACAAAATCTTGAGTGAGGCGTGAGCCTCGCTGTTTCTTTTCTTTAATTACTGAAGTAGAAGATGTAGATGTAGATGAAGATGAAGGGGTTGGTTTTTGTTTATCCTCTTGTTTAACCTCATGGTTAACCTTAAGGTTAGGATTACCCCCTAATTTCCCACCTTCTGCACGCTTTTGTCTTAATTCTTCATCACGAATCATGCGTCTTGAATAAATTGCACCATTGTCAACATCATAAACACCAGCTTCTTCTAATTCGTGCAACCATCCTTCAACAACCTCTAAGGTTTCGCCAACCATACGAGCAAGGTTTGATGGAAGGATAACCTTGTCTGAAACCTTTAGATAACCATAAGGAGTGCCTTCATGCATAAAGCAAATCATGTCAATCCACAACCCTCTTGCACCTGTTGAGCAAGAGCGTAATGCTGTGTCACGCAACCAATCGCTTGGATAAAATTGAAAAGATGGACGCTTCATGGCTTACCATCCGTTTCAATCAATGTTGTGAAACAATCAAAATCATATGCTGTTACATAACCTTTTTTTGTTAATGCAATGATTAAATTAGCCTTTGCAGCATCTAAATCACTATGCTCATCAGAATGACAATCTGAACACAAAGTTATGATTGATTCAATGTCGTAGTCCCACGGGCCTTCTGCAAATGGGTGATATTGAACATGATGAGCATGAAGTGTTTTATCTTCTTTTTTACAAGAATGACACTTCCAACCATCTCTATCAAAAACTCGTAAGCGTAATTGTTGCCAACGAGGGTCTAAAAGCCTTTCGGCATAAGTTTTTGAACGCATTTAAGCATCTCCGCAAATCTCCCAGAAAGAAACAATCGGCAGGCGGGGAGTTCGCTTTTCGGTGGGGTAGCTACCCCCCACCTAGCCGTGTTTCAAACAATTGTAAACTTAAAAAAGCCTACTGTAAACTTAAATGAATTGATTATTCGTAATTTCTTTTTTAGCAGGCTTACCAAGCAATCGAGTAGCTTGTGCCTTCATCTGAGCATATTCAGCCTTGGTAAAGATGCCTTTTGTCTGTATCCCAAAGAACACAGTCTGACCAACTACAGGCGCTTCTTTGGTTAACTCATACTGAGCAACCCAGTAGCGTCCTGATTTAACCCTAGAGATTGTCAATTCTTTCTTGTCACGCAACTTCTTAGCTGTGGACAAAACTGTAGCCTGTGGCATACCAGTTAGGTTTGATACTTCTTGTGAGGTGAGAGGGCCGTTTTGCAGGGCTTTTAAAACTGCTTCTTGAGTCATTGGTAGAGTTCCTGAATGTTAATTGGTCGGTTAATGTGGTTTTCTAGAGTCCTGGCAAGCAAAGCCACTACTGCAGCATTGAAGTCCTCTGGATCGTCCACATAGGCGTTGCACATGACTATTGCGTAATCAAGCAATGTTTCTGCGCATTTTTGTTCAATTTGTTCGATGTTCATGATCAAGATAGTAGTGTTGTTTTTTTGCTTGTCTATTAGGGTTTATCCCTATTAAATAGTTGTAAAACCTGTGGCACATTATCGATGTGGACAACAAATAAGCCACGTTTAACAGGAGTGAATATGCCGATACTTAATGGAAAGAAGGTCGTAGACCTAGAAGTAGATGGAGTAGACCCAAGAGATTATCCAGATTTCTCTGATGCCTACTTCTCTTATGGATGCTACGAAGATGGAACAGAGCTAACAGACGATGAGTTAAACAGACTCACCGATCTGGCAAGCGATGTTCTCTGGGAAATGGCTTTTGATAGGTTGCACTAATGAAATCATTATTTCAAACCTATTTGGAAGAGTTTTCAGACATAGAATACTGCCCTTACTGTTTAGCAGTAAAAACCAACAAGTCATGCTGTACTGGTGACTGGATCGAATTCAAGCACTTTGGACTTGAAACACAAAAACAAATCATTCAACAAGAGTTAGATCAAGGATTTAATCATGGGCGTACATAAAAAGTTAATGGAAGCACGAATTGCACTTCAAGCTGCTCCACTCAAGAAGTCAGGTCATAACAAGTTTGCAGGCTACCAGTACTTCGAGCTTGGCGACTTCTTGCCAACAATCAATCAAATCTTCTCAAAGGTCGGTCTTTGCGGTGTTGTGTCGTTCGACAAAGAACTGGCAACCCTCACAATCACAGACACAGACGACAACTCTGAGATCAAGTTGACAAGCCCTATGGCAGACGCCAATCTAAAGGGTTGTCATCCTATCCAGAATCTTGGTGCGGTAGAAACGTATACCAGGCGCTATCTTTGGGTGTCAGCAATGGAGATCGTAGAGCATGATGCCCTAGACTCATCTGCTCCACTTAAAGAAGATAAAGTAGTTATTAGCCCAACACAAGGCGCTCAAGATAACATTCCTCCAGAGGAATTACAGTACTTGCAAGAGATGGCAGTTGAATTGATTGCCATGTGTGAGCAAGGTGATCCCAAGGCAGCTTGGGTTAAGTTGGAAGAAGAGAACCTAGACTCCGAACAAAAGGTAGCTCTATGGACTCTGCTTCCCAGTAAAGTGCGTACAGCGTTAAAGAAAGCGAAGGAAATGTAATGGAAAAGCTAGCAATTAGCCACGACTATGTTTTGTCAGCATTTGATTATCAAGATGGAAATCTGATTAGAAAGACTGGACGACTAGGAGAAGTTGGTCAAATTGCTGGTTGTGTTCATAAGGCTACTGGCTATATCCATATCAAGATAAAAGCAAAAGCCTTCAAAGCACATCGCCTTGTTTTCTTGTATCACCACGGCTATATGCCTGAGTTTGTCGATCACATTGATGGCGATAAAACAAACAACAAGATAGAAAATTTGAGAGCTGCAACCAAAGAGGAAAATTGCCGCAATCAGAAGATTCGATCAACAAACAAATCTGGTTGTAAAGGAGTTAGATGGAATAGTCTTTCAAAAAAATGGCAAGTTGGTATTTGTAAAAACTACAAAAATATCCATCTTGGAATGTATGAAGATTTAGAGTTAGCAAGTCTTGTTGCTATTGAGGCAACTGAGTTAATACATGGCAGATTTTCTGCTTACAAAGGAGTTTTACATGGAAAAACGTGATAACAGTGGTGTTTTGTTTCGAGCCGATAAAAAGGATAATGATCGAGCGCCCGATTACAAAGGAAATATTACTGTTGGTGGTCAGGATTACTGGCTATCAGCATGGATCAAAGAAGGTAAGAGTGGCAAGTTCATGGGTTTAGCAGTAGCACCTAAAGAACCTATTGCAAAGCCTTCTGAGCGTTCTAAGTCAACTGGTTTCGATTCAGACGACTCAATGCCCTTCTAGTTTACGAAACCGAAAGCGGATGCTTGGATGGAAATTGGCGAGCTAAAGTCAACAAGTTACCCAAGACGCAGCGATTAGGTTTCACCAATACGGGCGGGAAAGCAGGCAAAGTATTTCAGGCTACTTGGATGTCTTTGTCGGACGAATGTTAGTACCGCCCACCTTTTAATAATGATAGGAGTGAATGATGAATGATATTTTTGGCAACATGAAGCAGTCAATGGAGAAATTCTTTGGCACACCAGCATTTAAGTTGGTACGAAAAGAAGACCCTACAACGAGTCACGAAGCGGCTCAAGTAGTTGACACCACCAAGCTCGAAAGTCTTGTCTATGAGGCTATTAAAGGCTTTCCTGAAGGTTGTATTTCAGATCAAGTCTTAGAGTTGTTCCCGCAGTACCCATATTCCTCAATAACAGCAAGATACAAATCTCTGTTAGACAAAGGATTCATTGAAATCGTGGGCGTAAAAGTAGGTCGCTCTGGTCGTAAACAACGTCTGATGAAGGCTGCAAAATGATTGAAAAACCACCTTATTCAAAGATCAGTTATCCCTCTATTCCAACTAAAGATTTCAAGTGGGAATCAGGGTCTGATGTACAAGCCATTTGGAGAAAACATGGATGGACTCCACCTTCAGAGAAAATGGTTGCTCCACCACCTGAGAAGTATCAAGAGCCTATCAGGAGGGTGAGATGAACAGAGAAGACATTATTCGCATGGCACGAGAGGCGGGAGAAGCAGAGGGAATGGTTGAGTTTGTGTTTCACCCTGTCATTGAACGCTTTGCCGCCCTTGTTGCTTCTGCCGCACAAGCGAAAGAGCGTGAGGCGTGTGCAAAGTTGTGTGAAGAAGAAGCCGATGACGAAATGTATCTTGGCCTTCATTACGCAGAAGCCATCCGAGCAAGGGGACAAGCATGACACCTGAACAACAAGAGTACTACAACGAAGAGTTAGCCAGAATTCGTAGGGGAGGATATTTCCACGATGCTTCTATGCAAGACCATGTGTGGGGAATGGGAAGTTACAACCTTGGGCCTATCAATCCACCAGTAGTGGCTTTTGGTCAAGATGGTGACCCTTTTTACACACAATACTTGCGTAACTGGGATGAAGTTAACGCACTGATTAACAATTTAAGAGAAGAAGCCATCAAAGCATGGGGAGAGGAAATTTAAATGAGTTTTGCTAAAACAGAGATGATGGTTATTCAATGGGCTGAAGATAGAGGTCTGGTGAAAAACAGCACCCCTTATGCTCAAGCCTTGAAAACAAAAGAAGAATTAGACGAATTGTTTGATGCCATCGCTAAAGGCAATAGAGAAGAAATGGCAGACGCATACGCTGATATTCTCATTACCCTAGTAGTTGGGTGTGCCTGTGCCGATTTAGACCTTGTAGAGTGCTTTAAAGGCGGCTATGAGCAGATAAAAAGTCGCAAAGGGTATCTTAACGAACAAGGAATTTTCGTGAAAGTTACGCAGTAAGGATTGCGAGTGCCTGGTTATAGTGTTTCTCTCTGTCAATCAGGCCAATATATCCACCATTTATGCGCCTAGTCATGGTCTTTAAGTCCCTTGAGTCAGCGTATTGGTTTAACTTCTGAGTAGACCAAAAAAACCCTGCACTTAAAGCAGCGTACTGAGGTGTCGCAACAAGGTCTGGTTGCATCACAAAGTCCTCACCAAGGGCTTGTCCTGCATGGTAGTAGTTGGCATGACCTGTTAACTGAATACAGCCACGACCCCTAAAACGATAACCATCACCAGAAGCCTCATCACGATTGCCCATGCGATTGGCATAAACCATGTTGGCGATCTTCTGTGGATTCCTTGCATATTGGTTGGCAATCTCAAGAGTTGGAAAGCGTTTAGGCCATAACTTCATCAAAGTTTCGGCTCTATAGTTCAAATTCTCTTCCAGAACCTTAAAGTTTCCACACTCGTGACCACATTGGGCAATAAAAGCAGCCTGTCTAAGTGGCGTTGAGATGTCAAAACGCTCAAAAGTCGTGTTTAGAGGTGCTTCCCAAACAGGGTCTATGTGCATTTGTTTAAGTTGTTCACTTGTTACCATTTAGCAAATCTCTCATCTGGTTGTACGAGTCCACACACGCATTCAAAGCGGCAGTATTCTTATCCCCTTGGGCGACTATTTCTGCGATGGCTGCGAGGGTTTCTCGCTCGGCATCAGAAGCTGTGTCAGCCTGTCTGTCAGGTTTACTGGTTGCTTCTTGATTTGAGGCGGTAGGGGTGGGATTTGTGGGGGCTGATACACAACTGGCGGTTGGGAGGCGCACCCTGCCAGCACGAATGGCACGATCCAAAGCACTTTGTTTTTGATTGACAACATTGTTAACCTCTTCAAGTTTGGTTGCGTTAGCGTTAAGTTGTTCAGTAAGTTTCTGCTCAGTTTTACGGGACTCTTCGTTCTTCTTGGCAATGGCTATCTTCATGTCGTTATCACGCTCTAGCCATCCATAGTGGTGTCCTACCCTGTAAGTACCAAACAGGGAAATAAGAACACCAACAATTAACCAAGGTAGTGGTATAGGTAGCATTAGTCTGCCTCCTGACGAGCTTTGGCAATCTCTTCACGAACTTCATCTGGCTCTTGGTGATCTGGTGGAGTAGTCGGTGGAGGGCCAGGAGTCCAACTTTCATCCAACTCAGGATTAGTCCAAACAGGCATAGCACCAAAAGGTTGGCTTGGCAGACCATAAGCCGATTGTGGAGGTGCGTAGGATTGATTAAAACCGCCCATAGAGCCTTGATAGCCCATTGGTTGACAAATTGGTTGCATTGGAGGTTGAGGCGCTCCAAAAGCCTTTGCTGCCGCACCTGCTGCTCTCTTGGTCATTACGCCACCGATGCCACCAACAATAAGCAGAACAATGTCGTTCAGCATTTTGGTGTAGGCTTGGTCAATTGGCGCCATACTCTTGATTGGTTGAGTCACAAATGTCACAGAGTACAAAAGTGCAATCACGATAAAGCACAGGATACAGGTCACCACAATGACCACAAAACCCCACACCCGAACCTCAAATTCTTCAGTTGTTAGGTTTGGCTTCTGGTTGGACATCATTGACTTTTTTCTCCAAGATTGGGGCTACTAAGTATTCAGGACACATTTGGGTGAACAAACACTTGGGTTTTTGACACTCTTCTGCATGAAAGTAATCAGGGTTCTGACACTTGTAGCGATACCTGTCTTCACAGCCTGTGAGCAAAAGTAGCAAAAGAAGATATCTCATGCCATCACATCCACAGATTTAACCCATTGAGTCTTAATTTCATAGGCTTTCTTTTGTTGTTCAGCTTGACGATTTAACTCTGCCAAACGCTGCATATTTTGTTGGTGGATCACTCTATGAGCCTCCCAAAGCATCTTTGCATTTTGTTGGTAAGTGGTAATTCTCATAATCCAACCATCCCCAAAAGTTTAGCTACTATCTTGTCAGACAAATCGTTAGGAAGGAAGCGCAGGAAACCAACAACGTACCAAGCCACGCACATACGCACGAAAACTTTGAGGAATAAGTCAAACTGTTTCTGGTACTCATTCACCGCCCACACCGCTTGGTAGTTGCGCAGAAATCCATCATTTCATTTATGCCGATACCAATTAGAAGGATTACGAATGCAATTCCTCCAATAAGCATTACCATCTCCAACTGCTCTTGTTCCTCTTGCTTCTGTTTTTTTTCCATAGCCTTGAGTGCAGCAATCTCCTTGGCATCATCCCTGTCCATCTCTGCCTGACGAGCCTTAATCTTGTTCCAGACATCAATCTTGCCTGTCTGCATGAAGAGCATCTTTAACTCTTCCTCAAACGCTCTGGCTTGTTCTAGTGCCATCTCAATCTGAAGAGCAGCACCCATGTTTGAGCCTTTTTTCTCTCTCTTGGCTTCAAGCATGGCCTTAGTTGCTTGACTCTTAGCGTCAAACATCTTGCCAATCATCGGGGCAAGACCGCCTATATCGTTGGCTACTTTACTAGCCTTTTTAACCATGCTGATGGCTTTTTGTAGGCCATCTAACGCAGCAATCGGGTCTATCATTTCTTTCTCTCCCACTTAATGCACACAACCCTTCGGTTGTACACATCACCAGTCCAAGTCCATTTAATACATCGGTACTCTATGGTTGCCGCCAAGAGAAAGGCGATCACGGAAATGCCCAAACGATAACAATACTACAAAATATCACAAAGATTGTGACAACGGCTGCCGCAACAAGTGCTAACAGCCAGTCTTTCATCACTCTTCAGTCATTGACTGAACACCACCACGAGCAGCGCCAGTAGCAAAGTCTTGCATAGCATCTGCAACCCATTGAATGCCATACTTTCTACCAACAGAAATAGCATCCTGAATCTTTTGTTGGTCAAAGTTTCCTGCTTTTGTTTGCACAGCTTGGAATACTTTAGCCGCATCAGTAGGATTCAAAAGCAAAGCCTTTAACTTCTCTTCTGTCATGTCAGATGCTTTTCTTGCCCAGAACTTACTCATCAACGAAGTGATGGCATATACAGGGCCAGATACAGGGTTATAGATGCGAGAAATAATCTGCTCTGGAGGAATACCTGTTAACTGCTCAATAGGCGTTTTAGGTACTGTTTCACCCTTGAATGGAACATTGGTCAGGTCTTTGTTCAGTCGCTCAGAAACCAAAGCAAAGTCTTGAACCTTTTGTGCGTATGTTGGGCCAAACACCCTGTTAAACACAGCCGCTTTTGTTCGGTCATTCAATGTCGCAACTGGATCACCCGCACGAACAATGTCATCCAACATGAATGAACGAGCCGCATTTACTGCATCCTTATTCGCACCATACTGTTGCATGAACTTGTTGGTGAAGTTCACATCGCTGTACATCTTAGAAACCAACTCTTGAGGGTTTCTGAAACCACCAGAACTTACGATTTGGTCGCCAGCAACCTTCTTGAATGCCGCATCCAAACGATTTCTTTCTGCCAACAAAGCAGACACATTGTTTGAAGCCGCACGAAGCTCATCCTCTAAGCCTGGCACTAAAGACACGCCACCTTGATTCTTAGCAAGCCATTTGTTAGCCGCTTTAGGGTCTAGGACATCGTTCTTTAAAGCCGCACGACTAAAGCTGTCGTAGAAGGCATCTCGTGCCACACGAACACCATCTTCGCCTGTAGCCTTGATAAAGTCATCAACATTAGACTTATTACCAATGATGGCAGGAGCAATCTGTTCAACAAACTTCTTGCGGTCAACAGCCTTCAATGTTTCAGAATTGAATGGCAAACCAACCTTCTGGAAGTAAGAAGCATCTGCATTGCGATAAGCCTGAACAAAGTCAGGATCAAGGTTATCAATGTGACCACCAACTCGTGCTTTCAACTCAGAGAGCAGTCGAATATCAGCGGGTTCGCTTGTTTTACGCAATTGTTTGTTGATTTCACGCTTTAAGGAGTCCAAATCTTCTACTGTTGC
>JACCDQ011129967.1_pt1 | contig 18189 bp, 39 predicted proteins | sample 7446031 | NCBI WGS metagenome assembly JACCDQ01 (sample SAMN15323442, study PRJNA562643) | freshwater metagenome | isolation source: river surface water | place: USA:Blue River Watershed | collected 2017-08-17
ATCTGTCGCGACGAAAATAGCAAGTCGGAAAATACTCACGACTAGTTATTGTCGCGACGATAACTATCGGTATAATACACCCGTCGGACGCAAACGAACGAAAACGAAACACGAAACGAAGGGGACGAACGATGACCACGACCACGCAAGCCAACGCGATCGCCTCTCCCGACGCCATCACGACCCGCTACACGACGTCTGACGGCCTGGCGGTGTACGACCTCGCTCCGCAGGCTGGCGACCTGTACGCGGTCGCTGGACCGGCCGGGATCGATCCCCGCACTATCGACCAGGACAGCTTGCCGGCTGGCTTCCGCTGGGTCGAGCCGGCCGAGTGGGAGGCACTGCAAGGCCAGTAGTCACGACCCGCCCCGGAGCCTTGGGCGATCAGGGGCAGCGAGTGCGGCCGGCAAAACGAGCCACCGAGCGGCATGAAGTGGTGGGCGAGCTAGACGGCAGACTAGCGGGCACGCGGCAACGGATCGTGACGACCGCGAGCGCCCATTAAGACACGAGTGAGGCCGACGACAAAAGCCGAGAAACAAAAGCGTGACGTACTGCCCAACGGAGAGACGTAGGGCGACTTGTGCGGCCTACAATTATGCGAATCCGCCCCGCGCAACTGCTACCGTCTCCGCCGACCTGCACGCGATGCCGACGGCGGAAAGGCAAGCTGGTTGCACGCTGGGGCACGGGTAGCGAGACGTTCGAGTACCGATTGTGCCGCTGGTGTCGAGCGGCGGAAACGAGACGAAAGGGCGGGTGATGCGGATCGAGCCACGAGACATGACGACGATCGATGAAGCGGCTAGCGTAGCGGCGATGGCGGCGGTGATTAGTGCGACTCCGGTTGTGCTGGAGTTCAACGGAATTGATCTGCCAGTCGATCGTGGGGCATTGGCTGGTGACATCTGCGACGCGTACTATCGGAGCGTGCGGCGACGCGAAAGGGACGCCGCGGATGCGGTTAAACAGGCCAAAGCCGCCGAAATCGCAAAGGCAATCATGGAACTCGACGGCATGGCGATCGTGCGGCGGGTGCCAGGTTCGCCAGAGAGGTGGGAAGCGGATCTGGCGCGGGTGATTCAGCGGTATCTGTGACATTTGGCGCGGCGGCGTGACGGCGGCCAATCGGCACGACTCACCGCCGATCGCGATGGTTCGACTCCCTCCCGCGCCATTGTGGTTGATTGTTTTTACACAAGGAGAATTGGCATGGCGATCACTAACACGAAGACTATTGACCCGCTAGTGCAACTGCTGACCGCTGGTGAGCCTGGCGGTATCGAGCAACAGGAACGCAACGGTCAGTCGCAATTGGCGGCGTCGAGCCAATTGCCGAGCGACGGGATCGAGCAAGTCGCGAAAGAGCTTGGTGTGACGGTAATCGGATATAGCAATAACGACACTCTGTTTTGCGACGTCATCCTGCCGCCTGGGTGGCGTATCGTGCCAACGGATCACGCGATGTGGTCGCATTTGTGCGACGACGCGGGCGCGAAGCGAGCGTCGATTTTCTACAAGGCAGCGTTCTACGATCGCAAGGCGTTCATTCGGCTGGAGTAGGTAGGAGCCACTGACGCGAATGGGCTCGCGGCGGTTGGTTTGTTCTGGCCGGCCTAGGTGCGTTGCCTAGGCCGGCTCATGAAACACGGAAGCCGCTAGCACACGGCCGGCAGAGACGGCGCGACCTAGCGGGGCCACTAGACCGCCGCGAGTCACGAGGACGGACGGCGGGGAGTTTTGAGCGATGAGCACGGCGGAAGCGATCGCAGGCCAAGTGTACGCCTTGCAGCGCAAGATTGACGAGCTTGGCGGGCAGATTGCGATACTTGAGCGGCAGAACAATCGCCTGTTCCGGCAACTGTCGCAGGCTCGCTATCTGGTCGCGCAGAGCGGAATGACGGCGGAACGACGGAACCAACTACTCGAAAAATTAGGAGATCGGACATGGCCACCGAGAAGAAATCGCACGGCCACCCAAGCGGCATCAACCTAGCTTCGATCCCGCCAACGCAAGAGTTGGAAATCGACGTAACCGACTCGCTAACCGACGACGCGCAAGGCTGCCTGACGTCGATCGGCTTGCACATGGCGACTTTCAAGCGATGCAATGTCGACAAGTTCGCGCGACACGCCGTCAAGCTGCTCAACGAGTGGTACGCGGCGGAAGGTATCCCGCGAGTCGCTGTGTACGATCAACGAGCGGGCGAGATCACGACGCGGAATTCAATCGTTTAAGGTGGCCTGCCGGCGCTAGTGCGTCGGCGGCTGGTCCGGTGGCAGACGGTGCCTAGGTGTTCCCCCGCCAAGCGATCTTCGACGGTCGCGCCGGAACTGTTTCGCGATCCGATGCAACTCGAAGAGAATCGATGCGATCCGACGTGAGTCAAGCTGATTCGAGACGAAACGTTTTTTACCCAACGAAGAGAGGCGAGCATGAAAGTCTGCAAGATCACAATTGAGTCCATTTCACCCTATTCGGCCAGCCGAATGCACATGAGCGAGAAGGGCGCGAAAGAATCACACGCCGATTACGAGCAACGGACATGGCGCGAGAAGGCCCACTATACCGATGATGGCCACGTCGTTATTCCGCCCGAGTCGTTTAGCTTCGCGATTAAGGCCATGGCGAGCCGGTTGCGGATTCGCATTCCAGGCAAGGGACAATCCGAGTACGGCAAGCTGTTCACGGCTGGCATCTTGATTACCGACGGGATTGTTTTGCCGGAGACTCGCGACACAGTCCTAAGCTGGTCGGGAAACATGAACGCGGACGGCAAGCGAGGTAGCGGCAAGCGTGTCTGGCGAACGTTTCCGCATGTGCCGAAGTGGGGCGGCGTGCTGGAAGTGTACGTGCTCGACGACGAGATTCCGAAGGACGTTTTCGAGCGAGTCGTCAACGAGTGCGGCAAGCTGAACGGCGTCGGACGGTATCGGCCGGCGCAGGGTGGAACGAACGGGCGGTTTAAGGCGACGAGGTTTGATTGGTCTGTTGCTTAGGCGACACGACACGACACGGCACGAGGCGAACCGAATCGAGCCGAAACGAGACGATGCGAAACGAAACGCTTTCCAAGCCAGTCAACGAGGCTACGCGAAGCGAATCGACCCGATTTGAAGCGATCCGATCCGTCCCGACTTCAGGCGAACCGACACGAAACGCTATTTTCAGGAACATACCAGCATGACCGACCAACTGACAGGTAAGCCAGCATTCCACCGATCATTTCACGTCCAAACGCTCATTGACAGAATCGGCAATCTGGCGGTAGGCGACTCACTACCGCTCGACACGCTGGCCGAAATGGTCGGCAGCGCGTCGAAGTCGAACCAATTCCGCTCGCAACTCGCATCGGCAAGGCGGGCCGTGCAACGCGAATCGCGGAAAGTGTTCGGCGTGACAGGCGGGGCAATCACGAGGCTTGACGACACGGCGATTGTGTCGACGGCATCCGACACGATCCAACGAATTCGCCGAGCGTCGGTGCGAGGCGTTGCCAAGCTGGCATGCGTCGACTATGCGGCACTTCCGCCGGCTGAGCGTGCTCGACATGACGCGGCGGCAAGCCACTTAGGCATTTTGGCTGAGTGTTCGCGGCCTAAGGTGGTTGCGAAGATTGCCGACGTCGCGGCCAAGAAGCAGGAAAAGCTGACGCTCGACGAGACGCTTGCGGCGTTTAGGGGACAGTAGGCGAGGCTACGCGAATCAACCCGATATGACTCGACCGGAATGGACCCGATCTGAATAGACCCGATACGACACGAAGCGAGACTAAACGTACACGGCACGGCAAGGGCTGCGGAGTGCTGGCTTTTTCTCTGTACGCGGCTCGAGTCCGCGCGTGCCACTGTATTCGACCGGATGCGAGTTGATGCGACACGCAGCAATCCGACACGAGGCGATTTGACCAGATACGAGGCGAGTTGAAACGAAACGCATTTTCAGCAAGGAGGCTTTTATGTTAGTTCTGACACGCAAGGAAGGCGAACGAATCGTAATCGGCGACGACATCGTCGTGATGGTCATCGGCATGAAAAACGGGCGGTACCGCATCGGCATTGAGGCCCCGCCCGAAGTGCAGGTTGACCGGGAGGAGGTGCGAAAGGCAAAAGAGGAAAACGGAAAGCGAGGGGAGAATGGAACCAAATAAGGGGAGAGTTCATGAATCTGGACCTACGCACGATCGCGAATTGGGACCACTTTGCCGATACGTGGAGCACCGCGCGTGCATTGTCAAACGGCCGCACTCGCGAGGATTGGCTAGCGGCCCGCGCAACCGGAATCGGCGGCTCAGAGGCGTCGGCGGTGATGGGAGTTGGTCGCAAGAGTCGGTACACGCTGTGGGCCGAGAAAACCGGGCTTGCTCAGCCGGACGACTTCGACAGCGAAGCGGCACATTGGGGCACACTGCTCGAAGGCGTCATTCTGGACGAGTTCGCGAAACGCTCGGGCCGTAAGGTGCGGTACTGGCCGCAGACGCTGAGCGTCACGCATTGCGAGTTGCCGTGGATGCGCGACACTCCCGACGGGTTGCAATGGTGCGAGCGACGCGGCGCCGGCGTCGTGCAAGTGAAGACGTGCTCGCAGCGGATGGGCTCGGACTACGGCCCTGGCATCGGCTGGGGCGACGACGAAGAGGACGCAGACCCGAACGAGTGGCGCGAGTACGTGCCACTGAATCACCAGATTCAGTTGCAACACGAAATGGACGTGTGCGGGGCCGATTGGGGCTCGCTCGTCGTGTTGATTGGCGGGCAGGTGATGCGATGGTGGGACGTGCAGCGCGACGACAAGTTCATCGCAACGCTCATTGAGGCCGAACGTGCATTCATGGGCCTGATCGAACGCCGCGAGTCGCCCGAGATTGACGGCAGCGAATCGACGACGCAGACGGTCAAGAAGATGCACCCGCGTGACAACGGCGACGAAGTGGCGCTGCCGGTCGAGATGTTGGACGCGGCGCTTGAATTGGAGTTGGTCAAGGCGGATCGCAAGGCGATGGAAGATCGCGAGGCAGGGCTTGCCAATCAGCTTCGCGCCGCGATTGGTGACGCAACGTTTGGCCGGCTGGTCGACGGCACGCGGTATAGCCTCAAGACGCAGACGACCGAGGACAGGATGGTCAGGGGATCGACGTACAGGGTGCTACGCAAACTCAAGGGGAGCAAGTGATGAGCGAGGCGAAGCAGGATCGAAGTCAGACGCACGTTGCAGCAAATAGCCGGGAAGCGGTGGCGGACGACTTTTCGGCGCTGATGCAACGGCCGATAACGTTCACGCCGTTTGCGGAAAGCAAGGAGATTACGCTTACCGGCGCGCAGGTGCGAAAGTTCATTGCCAAGCCGACGCGAAAGGGGGTGCAGCCAAGCGACGGCGACATCGTGCAATTCCTTAAGCTGTGCGAGGCGAGGCAGCTCAACCCATGGGTCGGCGATGCGTTTCTCGTCGGCTATGACTCGCAGGACGGGGCCGTGTTTACGTGCATCGCGTCGCATCAATCACTGATGAAGAGGGCCGAGGCCAACCCAAACTTCGACGGCATGCAGCAGGGCGTCATCGTGTCGCATCAGGACGGATCGATTCGCGAACTTGAAGGCGATTTCGTGCCGACTGGTTGCAAATTGGTCGGCGGCTGGGCGCGGGTTTACCGCAAAGATCGCAAGGTTCCGTTTTACGATTCGATCAATCTCGAAAGTCGTGACAAGAACCGCTCGCAATGGACCGCCGACAAGTCGGGGATGATCGTCAAGTGTGCGGAAGCATCGGCCTTGCGCATGGCGTTTCCGTCGCAACTGAGCGGGCTGTACATTTCGCAGGAAATGGCCGAGCGACACTACGACAAGCCGTCAACGTCTGAAGTTGTTAAGCCGCGAACCCTCGAAGAACTGACAGCGCGACTGAAGCCCCAAACCGAGGAAACGCAACCGCAGCTTGGCGATGCTGCGGAAGGGGGGGCGACGTGAGCAAGGCACGGCAGATTAGCGACGTGGACGATAGGTCAATCCGCCACGAACTGCGGGGCGATTATTTGCTTACCAATACCGACCTGACAGACAGGTGGCGCATCAGACGCGACGCGCGAACGCGACGCAAAGTGAGCAAGGCGCTGCGGGGCAGGATTTTGCGGTTGCAAGAGTTGCTGGAAAGGTGGGAGGCGACATGATCGCGACGATTGACGGCCTGACGTGGAGCGACGAGATAGACGTCGTGCTAGATGGCACGGTCGTGTTTGGCAAGGCGTACGACTTTTTCGGGCTGCGATTTATGGCCGAACAGGCAAGTGACGCAACAGGCAAGTATTTGATTTGGCCAAGCGGTGGCAAGTGGTCGCTGTATCGAGACACTGACGGGCGGCTGGCGTTTGAATCGCTGGCGACGCGCGAACATGCGGTTGAGTTGGCGGAACGGTGGCGAACGATATGGGAGGCAACGTGAGCATTGTATTTCCGCCAGTCTGCACGGACTGGCTAGGCCCTGAGAGTGACGACCGCAAGGCGTCAGAAAGCCCGGCAGCTTTGCGGCTGCGAGGGATATTTGGTCACGACCGGTCCGCGCCGTGATGTGCATAACGGCGACTGCCCGGACCTGGGCAAAAAGATAGGCCAGATATTTTGGTTTCGCACACATTGGTTGATTGCCGTATTTTCACGCAAAGCGGTTGAGTCCGCACGATCTAAAAACAAGGAGACGCACGCATGAAGTAACTAATACATTGGAGTGAGGACCGCCGGCCGTATCGGTTGCGGCCGGCGGATTACGTGCGGCGGCGTGGACAGTGACACGCGGCGGATGGCGAGTATGGCCAGCGATGGCAGAGCATACGCGACTGACGATTGACGCTCGCCTGGCAGCAGTCTAGAGGGTTCGACTCCCTTCCGCACGACTGACAAATACGGCACGCGGCAACGTGGAAAAGTCGACTACCACACAGAGCGGCCGTTGCGCTGTGTGGCGTGGAAACCGGAAATCAAAGCATCCGTGGCACCGAGGATAAGTATCGGGTAGAGCGCACCGCGGCGCGACGAACCGGGAGCGGCGACCAACGGGCGTGAAGCGGTCGATAAACTCTCGCCTCTGCGACCACGGCGGATCGGTGGGGACATCACTGCCCAGCGGAGAGACGCAGGGCGACTTTTTCAAACTCACACAAAGGACCACTGAATGAAAGCTGGAAGCAAGGCCCCTCGCTACGTTTGGGACATCACGGTCGGCGCGCACCCGACGCGAACCGTTTTTGCGAAAACGCTCGGCGCGGCTGTTCGCAAAGCGGCACGTGCCGTCAACGTTACGCTCGTCACGGACCACAACACTGGCGGATGGCAGAATGCGTTCGGGCAAGTGCGCAAGCAGGCTTAACGACACGAGGCGAACATGGAAAAGACAGTAAGACGCGACAACGCTAACGGCGCGCTGCTTAGCACTGTGGCGACGGTGATTGGCGACATTGTGATTACTTTTGCCGGCAATAGGCTGTACGTTCGCCTGCCTGAGAACACGCCTGTTGTCGAGTGCGACACGTTTGCCGACGCGGAGAAGCTGGCAAGCGACTACGCTGGCCCGTGGCATATCGACGGCGTGGACGGATATTTTCCGACTCTTGCAGAGGCCGCACAACACGCGGAACTGATGGTCGGCACGGCTGGCGAATTTGCTCGTCGCGTGATGGTGCGCGACAAGTGGCAACGAGTGGCTTATGTGGCGAAAGGCGGTGAGGCGTGAAAGTTCCCACGATGGTAACGCTTACGACCGAAGTAGAGGCCAATGTCAGCTTCGAGCAGTTCTTAAAGGCGCTGGCATCGGCAACCGATCGAAATTCCTCAGTGGCGACCAAACAGCAAGCCGTCGACGTCGCATCTCGCGTGCTGCAAGAGCTTGGTATCGAGGCTATCGGCAGGTTGACGAACTCGCGAGCGGACGTTGCGCAACGGATGCTAGGCAGACTGCAACCGCTTGTTGAGTCGTGCGAGGGCGAGTGCAAGAAAGGCGGTGAGAAATGAATGACGAGCAGATCGCCGTATTAGCAGAACTGCACGTGCCGGCCTACATGGAAAGCATGCACCCGGAGGACCGACGCAATGGAACTCGTCAGATGGTCGCGGACTTGCGACAGCTGGCCGCCCAGGACGGTTGTATCGCGGCGGCGTGGGCAGTGCGCTACCTAACGCAAGTTGTTGTAGATCACGAGGCGAAATTGAAAGGCGGTGCATCATGACACCCGACCAGTTATCCGCCGCGCATTCGATCTTGATGGGCCTGACCGCGTTGGCCGGCCTGATTGCCGTGGCGTGTTGGGGCGAGCGATTTATGGGAGGCGAGTAATGAGCTGGCTAACAACGCGGACTCAAATGCTGGAACGAACCGCTGAGTGGACGGTTGTGGCGACATCGCAAAACGCGCCACATCCGAAAATCTATCGGTGCGACGACGAGAATCACGCGAAGACGTTTGTTCGCGACATGCTGACAGGCGACAAAACGGCCAAGTGCGTGATTGTGCAACGCACGATTTTCACGGAAGAGCACGTTTGTTATTTGGCGAGCGACAACACGGGAGGCGAGTAAGTGGGCGATAAAGTTGAGACACGGACGGAGTGGTATGTGAAAGCAATGGTCGGCAAAGGCAAGTATTCGACGCTGTTTTCGTTCGACGAATTCGAGCAAGCTGAGCGATTTGCGAGGCAATTTGTGGTGGATGTTTCACGATCAGACTGTGTCATCGTCCGTCGCGACATCACCGAGACGGAGCGGGTCGTATGATTCTGCTATCAGCATGCCTAGGCGACGGCGGCGCGAACCGACTTGCAGCGCCGCGTGGCGGAATACATCACGTCGTGTTTGATGCCAAAATAGGAGGCGAGTAGATGAGCGTGACAACTGAGACATTTACGAGCTATCGCGTAGGCGTCACTCAGCCAGGTCTTAGCGAATGGTTGATGAGTGCGCGTGATCAGGACGAGGCTGTGGTGCTGGTTGCGCGATACAAGGCGCAAATTCCAGACGCCAAAGTGTGTGTAATCTTAACCACGACAATTATCACGAGGCGCGAATTGTGATCAATCTATCAGCGTGCTTGGGCGAGCGATTTATAGGAGGTCAGTAGATGGCCGTGAAAGGCGATACGCGGACGGAATGGTATGTCGTGATAGCTTGGGCAGGAGAGCAACTAGACTACAGAAAGTGCGCGTCTGAGAGTGACGCGGAAAAGCTGGTCGCGAGGTATCGCGAGCATCTAGACGTGCCTATCGCCATCGTTCGTCGCGACATAACGGAAACTGCGAGGCCCGTATGATTATTCTATCCGCATGCCTTGGCGACGGCTGTGTGAACTCGACAACCAGCGGCGACTATTGCGACGAGTGCCGCGAGAAACGCAAGGCGGCTGCGATTGAGCGTCAGAAAGCAAAGGCCATCAAGGGCATGAAAGGCAAGAGGAAGATTGGCGCGAGGCATCAGCAACAACGAGACAGCGTTAGGCGTGGATATGGGATAGGTGACAAGTAACAACGGAGGCGATCATGATTGAGGCGAAACTAGACGGGCCGTACCAATACTACGGCGGGAAGGATGTAGGCTGGATTGTGGGCATGATCGTCAAGGGCGCTACATTGCACCAGGGGACCGACAGGCTGCTCGTGCTGATGATTCACGGCGTGAACGGCAATCGTGTTTGGGTGCCGGCTGGCGAGTTGAAGCGTTATCCGCAGGGGCAGATTGAGCAACCGACAAAGTAAGGAGCATTGGCATGGATGAGATTAAGACAGGCGAATTGATGGCGGCGGAACGCAAAGCAGAACTGCCGAGCGAGGCGCAATTTGAAGCGGCCTACGAACTGACACGCAAACATCTTGACGAACTGGCGTTGCGATGCCGGGTAGACGGCGACATCGCGGACCGCAAGGTATACGAGGCGACGCGAAAAGCGATTGCCGAATGCCGCGACGTGCGAGGGGCGATTGAAAAAAAACGTGTCGCGTTGAAGGCTGACGCGCTCGAATACGGCCGGCGAGTCGACCGTGTGGCGAAGCGACTGACGGCGGAAGTCGAGTCGATTGAGGGACCGCTTGCCGAGCGCAAGAAGCATCGCGACGACGAAATCGAAGCCGCCAAGCGTGCCAAAGAGGAAGCCGAACGTGCGGCCCGAGAAGCCAAAGAGCGGGCGCGACGTGAAGAGGAAGAGGCCCGCATGCGTGCCGAGCGCGAACGACTGGCGGCCGAGCGTGCCGAGTTCGAGCGCCAGCAAGCCGAACTGCGAGCGCAGCAGGAAACGGAACGCAAGGCACGCGAAAAGGCCGACCGTGTCGAGCGGGAACGGCTGGCTGAAGAACGGCGAAAACTGGAAGAGGCAGAGGCCGCAATGCGAGTCGAGCAGCGTCGACAGCAAGAGGAACTGGAACGCCAGCGACGCGAAATCGAGGCCGAGAAGGCTCGACAGGAAGCCGCTCGACGCGCCGAGCAGGAAGCGAGGGAGCTGGCCGAACGAGAAGCGGCGGAAGCTAAGCGGCGCGAGCAGGAAGCGGCGGAACGCGAGGCTCGACGACTGGCCATGCTGCCGGACGTCGAGAAGCTGCGCAAGTGGGCCATTGGCGTCGAAACTGCGGCCAACGCGCCGGTGGAATTCGTGTCGTGTCGCGGCTTAAGCTGCGACCACAACGATGTGCATCACGCGGCACGCTCGAACATTCTCGCGGCGCTGTCTGTCTTGCGGCGCTGGTGCAACGAGCAGCAGAAAGGCGGTGGCGAGTGAAACCGCTACGCAAGATCACGATTGAATTCGAGGCCGATATTTTGCCGGACATTGCGTTACGGCTGGCAAGGGAGCACGTACTGGACGGCCGAATCAGCGAATCGCGCGGCGTGCCTAAACTGTGCCATCTCATCGTGCGAGGAGAATACGAATCCTACGCACGGGATCGGCGGTTTGAGCACTCTGGGGACTCTCTGGTGATTCGGCGATTGGCGAAGAAAGGCGGTGACAAGTGACCGACGAGCAGCATATCGAGGCCGTTCGCAAGTTCGCCGCCGAGGTGACAGCGCTGGCACGAAAGCGCGCCGCCGATAGCGAGAAGATTAGGCGAGCCGGCCGCTTTGCCGAGTCGCAAAGTCTGTGGGAGCTAGCCGTGTCGTCGGCAGCCCTAGCCGATTCTCTGTCGCACGTGGTCGAGCTGGCGGAGCGGGCTGTCGGGACGGAGGGCGGCTAGCATGATTGACAGGGACGACGACGAAGCATGGCTAATGGCCGATTACGAATCCGAATCGAGGGAGGTAGACGACGATGGAATCGAACCCGCTCAAATGGCATGGCGGCAAGTCATACTTAGCCGCGCGAATCATCGATCACTTTCCGCCGCACGTGCACTACGTCGAGCCGTTTTTCGGCGGCGGGGCCGTGCTGTTCGCGAAGCCGGATGAGTTGATCGAAGGGCATTCGGAGTGCGTCAACGACATCGACGCGGAGTTGACGAATTTTTTGCGAGTGTTGCAACACAACGACATGTTCCGTGAGTTCTGCCGATGGGCGATTGTGACGCCGTTTAGCGAGGTGGAGTGGGATGACGCGAGTGTCATTTGTGGCGGTCCAGTGTCGCGAGCCGTTCAGTTTTTCGTCCGCTACCGCCAATCACGCCAGGGCCTTGGCAAGTGCTTTGCGACGCTGTCCAGGACGCGCACGCGACGTGGCATGAATGAGCAGGTGTCTAGCTGGCTGAGTGCGTTGGACGGGCTGCCAGAGGCCCACGAGCGGTTGCGACGTGTGGTGATTCTCAACCGGCCGGCGGTCGATGTGATTCGCTCGCAAGATGGGTCGCGAACGCTGTACTATTGTGACCCGCCATACGTTCATGAGACTCGCGTGACGACGGGCGATTATCGGCACGAAATGGCGACCGAGCAGCACGTCGAGCTACTTGACGCGCTGCGGTGCATTAAGGGCGCGTTTATCCTGAGCGGCTATCGATGCAAGCTGTACGACGATGCGGCGGATAGGTACGGCTGGCGGCGCGTCGACATCGAGATTGACAACAAGGCCAGTGGGGCGAAAAAGAAGCAGAAGAAAATAGAGTCGTTATGGATGAACTACTAGGAGAGTGACTGACATGACCGACCAACTGGAAAACTACCGGCAGTGGGTTCGGCGCGTTCCGATTGCCGACCCGCTTACCGATCATCAACTAGCCGACATGCTGGCCGAGGCGCGCAAGCACGGGCCGACGCACTGTTGGACTGGCACGGCGGGGACGTTGGCGCGGATGGTGGTTGAACTGTTACGGGAAGTCGAGCGATTGAGGGCGACGCGATGAGAACGCCAGACTGGCAAACCGAGGACGGGCGGATTCGGCTGTACTGCGCGGATTGCCTGGACATTCTGCCCGAGATTGAACCGGGTAGCGCGGATGCGGTCGTTACCGATCCGCCGTATTCGATTCAAAACCAGTTTGGGCACGCCGAGACCCCGTCAGGAAAAAGAGCATTGCAGTGGTCGTGGGACAACGAATGCACGCCGGAATACATTGCAACGCGAATTGACGCGGCGCTAAGCATCGCTCACGAAAAGTCGTCGTTTGCGTGCTGGTGCGGAGCCGATCAGGTTGGTGTTCTTAATGCTGTATTTCGACGGCAGGGATATACGCCAAAGATGATGGCATGGGTTAAGAAGTGCCCTCCACCCGCTATGCCGGGGAATTGGTTTCCAAGCGGGTTTGAACTTGGTTTTTACGGCTATCGAACAGGCGCGTGGTTTGGCGACGACGACCCGAAGCGATGCAATGTGTGGGTGCACGATTCATACCGACACGGACAGCCAGGAAAGGTCGATCATCCGACGCAAAAGCCACTGGCGTTAATCGAGCGGCTCGTAAAGTCTATTGTGCCACCTGAAGGCGTGGCGCTTGATGGATTCATGGGCTCCGGCACAACCGGCGTGGCGTGCGTCCGACTTGGTCGCCATTTCATCGGCATCGAGAAAGAGAGGAAGTATTTCGATATTGCATGCCAGCGAATTAAAACCGAACTTGAGCGACTGCGACTATTCGAGCCCGCGCCGAAGATCGTGCAACGCTCGCTATTAGGTGACGCGACATGACCGACGAGCAAGCCCTAGACCACGCGCGCACGTACGCACGTCAACTACGCGACGCCGAGAGCGCCTATCGTGCGGCGGCTGTTATGATCGCTCGCAACCCGAGCAGCATGGCACGCGATGCGACGATCCAGGCGGACGGGTTCGGCAGAATGGCGGACATGATGGAACGATTGATCGACATGGCGACGAGAAAAGGAGCGGCGACATGTGGCGTGAACGAATCGACCTAGCCGGCGTGCTGCAACGTGCGGCCGAAAAGTACGACCTGACCGACGTCGAGGCGGCTTGCCCGGAGGAAATCAAGCGCGAGATCGCCGAGTGCTTGCGCGGCTCGCAGTGGCTGGCACATTTTGCACAGGACGTGCTATGGGCTGAGACGGTTGAAGATGTGAACGGCGTGCTTATGCGGGTCTACAACGCGGCGGACCGGCATCGCGTTTGGTGTGGGATGGCGGTATGAGCGGGGGACGCTTGGCTATCATGCGTGGCGGCGAGTCCAGTGACATAGGGGGATAGCATGGCATGGCTGATATCTCAAGCAATGATGGCGGCTTACGGGAACTTGCATTGTTCGCCGGAGCCGGCGGCGGAATACTCGGCGGATTGCTGCTCGGATGGCGAACGGTCTGCGCCGTCGAGTGGGACGCCTACGCCGCAAGCGTACTTGTTCGGCGACAAAACGACGGGTGCTTGGCGCCGTTTCCCGTCTGGGATGACGTGCGAACCTTTGACGGCCGACCGTGGCGCGGACGTGTTGACGTCGTTTCTGGCGGCTTTCCCTGCCAGGACATTAGCGCCGCAGGAAAGGGAGCCGGAATCGACGGAGAGCGGTCGGGATTGTGGCGTGAAATGGCACGCATTGTGTCGGAAGTTCGACCGCGTTTCGTGTTCGTGGAAAACTCACCGTTGCTTGTTCAGCGAGGACTTGCTGTTGTCCTCACTGACTTTGCCAAGATGGGGTATGATGCGCGATGGGGAATTGTTTCTGCGGAAAATGCCGGAGCTGTTCACAAGAGAGGTCGGCTATGGGTTTGTGCCTACTCCAAGGGTGCAAATGCATCGAACGCCACCACAAAATCGGATAGGACAACACAGCGACAATTACCACGGAAACCTAGAGGAGTTCCTTGGAGCAACGCCTTCTGTGGATTACGCACTGTGGATAATGGGATGGCCAAGCGACTGGACGAGCTTAAAGCCATTGGCAACGGACAAGTTCCAGCAGTGGCGGCGCTCGCATGGCGAATTCTTAGCGGCGAGTCCAGTGACTTGACACGCGAACAGTAGTTGACGAAGATATATCTTGCACTAACTACCACAATGACAACTTCAATCGCAAAAGCCCGAGTCCGTCTACGTCTCCGCAGAAGTGCGGGGCTGGGTGTGGTAGCCCATGTGCAGCGTAGGCGGGCTCGGGTTTTTTCGTGGAGTTGTTGAATCATGGCAAAGAGCTATTACGAAAAGCTGAAAGACCCGCGCTGGCAGAAGAAGCGACTGGCGATTCTTGAGCGTGACGGCTGGGCGTGTCGATCGTGCAATCGCAAGGACGAGACGTTGCACATTCATCACGTCATTTACAAAGCCAAGTGCCAGCCGTGGGAGTACGAGGACGACGAGTTGTTGACGCTGTGCGAGTTTTGTCACAGCGAGGTGGAGATTTGCATATCGCGTTTGCGAGCTGCCCTTGCAAAGCTGAAGTTGTTTGATTGGTGCCCGCTCACGCTTTGCTTTGAACGGCTTGCCAACATGTCGCAAGACGAACGCGACGATGTGGTGTGCGCGTCTGGATACAGAACGCCCGGGGGAGCTTCAATTTTTGCCGCGGCGTCAAAGGTCTTGATGGAAACTCACAGAGTTGGCTTTCACGTCGGAGAGGCGTTTCGTGAGTAAGCTCCCCTACTTCCCGTTCTACCCCGGCGACTGGCGAAAAGACCCGGACCTTATGGTTTGCTCGCATTTTGCTCGCGGTTTGCTTGTCGATTTGCTTTGCGCAATGTTTGAAGCAAAACGTCGAGGGTTGCTTGCACGAGCGGATGGAATCACGCCTTGGACTGACGAGCAGATCGTCGGATTGTCGAGCGGCGGGACGGAGGAGGGGAAGTTGGCGGCATTGCGGGAGCTTGAGTCGAACGGCGTCCTAAAGCGTGATAGCAACGGGGTTTTGTACTCGGCTCGCATGATTCGCGACGAAGAAATTCGGTCGAAACGGGCGGAGTCTGGAAGCAAAGGCGGAAGCAAAGCGCAAGCAAAACGCAAGCAAACTGCGAAGCAAACAGACAAGCAAAACCCTGAATATGAAAATGAAATTGATAATGAATCTGAAGGTGATTCTGGTATTGAATTAGGGGGTGTGGGGGAGTTGCCGGACGATCGCAAGAAACGCCTCGCGGCTGAACACGTCGCAAGCTGGCCGATGCCCTGCATGGCGGAGTCGCTGAGGCCGCTCGTCGCGAGCTGGCAACTTGTGCGGAAGGAGTCTCACGGTACGTACCTTCCATTGACGAGCTGGGAGCAAGAGCTGGTGAAGTGGTCATGGTGGCCGCTGGATCGGTGGCAGGCCAATCTGGCGACGTCGATAACGGCTTGTGCCAAGTTTCTTTGCGACGGCGATTTTCGCGACAGGAAGCCGCGAGTGTCCGGCAAGGCACCGAAATACACGCCCAAAGACGAAAACGACATCCCATTCTGAGCGAGGCGAACCAATGAGCGAGAACGAGCTGCGGGCTGTAATATCTGAACTGCGCGAAAACGCGAAAGAGGCGCAGAGGCGATGCCGGGCGACCAAGAGTGACTTTGAGCGCGGCCAGTCCAACGCGTTCGAGGTTGCGGCGATGACGCTTGAGCGGCGAATTGCGGCGAGCGAGAAATCGCGATGAACGACCAGGAATTCGACACAGTCCGCAAGCGCATGTTTGCCGTGTTCCCATCGCTAGCCGAGTGGGGGCGTTGGCTTGACGGCGCGGAGACGCTTGTCGACGAGAAGACGAAAGTAACGGCGACGGTCCCGCACAGAACGCAGAAGACCGTCCGTAACGCGATTAAACAGCGCTGGGCGCTCGCGCTGCGGTCGGTCGGGCTGCAGGAGGCCTTGGACGCCTTGGACGCGTTAGCCGCGAAGCCTGACGATCCTTGGCCGTATCCAGGCGACAAGGAACGAGCAGGGGCGATCGTGGCGGAAGAGGCAAGGCGGAAGCGTCCGCGCGAGTCGTCGCCAGAGGCGCGAGTTGTCCGCACGCGTGGAGGCGATGACTTTGCAGCGGGGACGGTATTTCGCAAGATTTTGCGAGCGATCGATGCGGACGAGCGGCACGACGACGAATGCAGGCGGCATCGCTCGTTGCTTGGCCGTTGTCGACGTGGCTGTCCGGTTCCTGGTTTGGTTGCGGCGGAGTTGATTGCGGCGGATACGACGACGGACGACGAACGCAACCTGCCGCGTTACCGTTGCCGTTGGTGCGAGGATCGGGGCGTCGTCACGATCCTGCAAGTGTCGTCGATTCGCGCGGTGGCAAAGACTGGCTCGACGGCTGGGCTAAGGACTTGGGCGAAACGCTGTACGTGCAGTCAACGGCCGGATGATTGGCTCGAAGTGCTTGATGAATCGCGCGACGTGCCCGAGACGCTGCCACGAGCGGAATTAATCGTGCGTTGTCGGGCGTGGGTGGAGTGCGACGGAGTGCCGCGCGTGGCGGCATTCGATCGGTGGAACGAAGGGACGGCGGAAGGCGAATTATAGGAGGCGAGCATGGACGAGAAACTAACGGCGGAGGAGGTCGTCGAGCGGTTGCGAATGGACGCCAAGTGGGCGGCCAAGAAAAACAAGGCGACGCTGGACGACGAGTATCGCGGGCAGGCAGAGGCGTATGAGGCGGCGGCGGATTTAGTCGAGGCGAACTTGGTTGACAAGGAGGCGAGCGAATGAACAAACCACGAGCAGAACGAGTCGAGAGAAAGGACCTTAAGATCGACCAGCGGCGTTGCTGGGACGCGTTGGCCTGGGTGGTTGGCGGCGCGCATCACTTCGGCGGCCCGGTGTACGAGTGTGGACGCGGAATCCGCACGACGATCTACGGAGAGGCGGCGACTTTCGACAGCGATACGTTGACGAGAATGGTTGTTGTCGCCCATCGCGAACGAGTCCGTATTGCTGTGTCGAACGGCGGGCCGAACAGAATCCAGGTGACGGCGCATCCGCGCAAGCCGGACGGCGGAATGTTCGAGCGGCACGACGGAATCGAGGATCTTATCGCGCTGTGCGAAAAGCTGGCGAAGTGGGATGATTGGACGGATAAGGAGGCGAGCAAGTGACCGTTAACGAACTCGAAAGGCTGTACAATCGCGCGCTGGGCATCCAGCAAGCAAAAGGCGTTGGCGACCTGCCCAAGTCAGTGCGCGACGACATTGCCGGGCTGGTCGACGCGATCGGACAGGCGATCGCCGAAGCCGCTTTCGTGGCCGACGATCGCGCCACGCCGGCCGACGCGGAGTGGTTCGCGGGGCTGGATGGGGTGAGTGTCAGCGAAGGCTACTTGACTTGGTGCGACGCCAACGAGTTTCCGGCGATTCGATACGCGCAGTCAGGGCTGTTTTTGTACTGCGCTCCTTGGCCGGGCGGTCCTCCAACGCGCGGCCAAGCGCTCGACGTCATGGCGGGGTTGGGAAAGAAAGGCGGTGACGCGTGACCTACTACGATCGCATCTGGCTGCCGTGGCGAGTGCGGGGCAACGGGACAACGATCGCGAACAAGCGAGAGTGGCGCAAGCTGAAGCGGTGGAACGAGCTGGCAGCGTTGTCGGATACACCCACCTGCCGCGTTTTGCTCGACGTCGACATCTGGGACATTGACGCGCGAGTAATGCCCGACGCAAGCCGGACTATCTGGCGCACGATCGACGCGACGCCGAATCTTACGTGGCTGGTGCTTACGCGATACGCGGGCATCGCGCAAGTCATTCGCGAGCGTCGCCCCAACGTCTGGCTTGGCGTCGACGTCTCGACGCAGCAAGAGGCTGACGAGTTGATCCCGGCGCTGCTCAAATGTCGCGAACTGTGCGGCAAACTCATTGTGCGGGTGACAGTGACGGAGCGGCTCAAAATACCGATTAAGG
>JACCDQ011371316.1_pt1 | contig 18188 bp, 17 predicted proteins | sample 7446031 | NCBI WGS metagenome assembly JACCDQ01 (sample SAMN15323442, study PRJNA562643) | freshwater metagenome | isolation source: river surface water | place: USA:Blue River Watershed | collected 2017-08-17
CCTCGTGCGCGTCCTGGCGGTGCCAGACGATCAGCGTGCCGTTTTGCTGGAAGTAGACCGGACGGGTCAGGCCGGCGATCAGCTGCGGCCAGCGCGTCAGCGCGTACTGGCCCATGGCGACCACGCTCGGCTCGGTGATGGCGGATTCGGCCAGCGGCGCCAGCATGGCGGCGGCGACCCAGGCCGCGGCGCCGCTGCCGTCGGGCTTGCCGGCATCGACGAGGCGGACCGGGTGGCCGGCCTGCGCCAGCGACAGCGCGAGCAGGCGGCCCATCAGGCCGGCGCCCAGCACCAGTACCGGGGGCTGCGATGGGACGGATTCAGGCATGGCGACACTCCTTCTGGACCAGAGAACAGGCAGCGCCCGGGCGCTGCAGGATAATTTTGCGATGAGCCAAGATTCCACTCCTCATTACGCGCGCGTCCTGACCATCGCCGGCAGCGATTCCGGCGGCGGCGCCGGCATCCAGGCCGACCTCAAGACCTTCGCCGCGCTCGGCTGCTACGGCATGAGCGCGATCACGGCGCTGACGGCGCAGAACACGGTCGGCGTGCGCGCGATCCATGGCGTGCCGGCCGCCTTCCTCAAGGAGCAGATCGCGGCCGTGATCGAGGACATCGGCGTCGACGCGGTCAAGATCGGCATGCTGCACGCGCCCGAGATCGTCGAGGTGGTGGCCTGGGCGATCGATCACTACCAGCTGCAGCGGGTGGTGCTCGACCCGGTGATGGTCGCGACCAGCGGCGACGCGCTGATCCGGCAGGAGACCATCGCCTCGCTGGTGTCGGAATTGTTCCCGCGCGCGACGCTGGTCACGCCGAACCTCGACGAGGCCGCGCTGCTGCTGGGCCGCCCGGTGCGCGAGGTCGGCGACCTTGACGCCGCCTGCGCCGACCTGCTGGGCCTGGGTGCGAAGCGCGTGCTGCTCAAGGGCGGGCATCTGGGCGGTGATGAGTTGACCGACCTGCTGGCGCGCGCCGACCAGCCGCAGGCCGACTGGCTGCGCCTGAGCGGGCCGCGCATCGCGACGCGCAACTCGCATGGCACCGGCTGCACCCTGTCGTCGGCGATTGCGGCGCAGCTGGCCTTGGGCCTGGAGCTGGCCGCAGCGGTCCAGGCGGCGCATGCCTATATCCGTGGCGCGATCGCTGCCGGCGCCGAGGTACGCACCGGCCAGGGCCACGGACCGCTGAACCACGGCCATGCCCCGCTGCCGATGCGGCGGCTGCGCGCGCAGGAGTGAATCGCGCGCGCGCTTCATGACATCACCAGGCCGCCGTCGACGATCAGGGTCTCGGGCGAGAAGCCCGTGCTCAAGGGCAGCCAGCGCGGCAGCAGCTGGTGTTCGGGCGCGGCCAGGTCGAGGAGGTGCTGTATCACGTGGTCGATCGCCTGCACGATCTCGCGTACCGGCAGCGCGCGCAGGCCCTGCGGTCAACCTCCGAGGTTATGCAGACCTTTCCTTGTTTTGTAGGATCAGAGAATATGATGGCTTCGCAACTCGATGGCCACCAACACAAACAATGCCATCCATACAGTCTCGATCAACAGCAGCATGAATGGTCGCCAACCAGCATTAGCCAACTGGGCAAACGAAGTTTTCATGCCCAAGGCGGCGATGGCCAGCACCAGACAAGAGCGGGAAAGATCGTTGACGCTGTGTTGCACCGGTGCCGGCATCCACCCCAGTGAGTTGATCATCACCAGCAGCACGAACACCCACAAGAACCAGGGCACCAGGGGTTGCTTTTTGGCTTCGTGGCCATCAGTCGAGGCTTCGCGCTGCTTCTTGAACAAGGTAGACACCACCACGACCACCACGGCCAGCATAGAAACACGGAACAGCTTGACAATGGTGGCGTAATCGCCGGTCGGCTGGTCGATGGTGTAACCTGCGCCTACCACTTGCGCCACGTCATGGATGGTGCCGCCGATGAACAAGCCCGCCAACTCCGGCGGTAGGAGGAGCATCTTGGCGATCAACGGGTAAATCACCATGGCTACGGTGGACAGAACGGTCACAGTCACCACCACCATCAGGGTGAAGCGGTCGCTCTCCTTGTCGCGCGGAAGCACTGCAGAAATGGCCAGGGCCGCAGATGCGCCACAAATCGCTACCGAACCACCGGACAGCACACCCTGTGGGCGCGTGAGACCCAGTCGCCGTCCGAGCCACGCCCCACACAGCAATGTGGTGACCACGGCTGCAATCACGATCAATGCCGTTGTCCAGCCCAAGCCAGCGATCTGCGTGGCCGTGATGCGGGCCCCGAGCAAGCCCACGCCCAGTCGCAGAATGCCCCGTGCACAAAACTCGATGCCAGGCTTTGTCTTCGCGTCTTGACTCAGGAAGTGAAACGCAACCCCAAAAAACAGCGCGTACAACAACTGTGGCCCACCGTGTAGGGTGGACACAAAAGTGGCAGCCAGTGCCACCACGCCGGACAACGCTGCGCCAGGAATCAGGTTCATGGCCGGCTCAAGTCGACACCCTGGAGCCAGCCAAGGGTTGGATCTTTTCACGACAGGCAGTGCGGAATTCATGCGGCTTTCTCCATCGACGCAGGTGCTTGACTCTTCAAAACTGCGAGGGCACAGGATGCGATGCGGCTGGCCACTGAGTCGGATCGGCTGGTCAATATGACGGGCACCTTCATGCCCAGTACCAGCCCAGCGCATTCCGCGCCTGCCATGTACACCAGCTGCTTGTAGACCATGTTGCCAGCCTCCAGATTCGGCACCAGCAGGATGTCTGGGTGCCCTGCCACCTCAGACACAATGCCTTTGTTGCGAGCCGATTGCAGCGAGATGGCGTTGTCGTATGCCAAGGGGCCATCAAATACGCCGCCCTGGATCTGGCCCCGGTCGGCCATCTTGCACAGTGCCGCAGCATCTATGGTGCCGGGAATGGCGGGGTTGACCGTTTCCACCGCAGACAACACGGCCACGCGCGGCTGATGGATGCCGATAGCTTGCGCCAGTTCGATGGCGTTTTGGGCAATGTCGCGCTTGTCCATCAAGGTCGGGGCAATGTTGACCACACAATCGGTGATCAGCAAGGGTCGGTCAAAACCGGGCACATCCAGCACAAACACGTGGCTGGCACGGCGGCCACCGCGCAAAGCAGCCTCCTTGGCCATGGCCGCGCCCAGCAGCTCATCGGTGTGCAAGCTCCCTTTCATCAGGGCCGCGGCTTGTTCGTCACGGCACAAAGCAGCGGCTTGCGCGGCGGCAGCGCGTGGATCATCTGCCGTTTCTTGAATGGTCAGCCCCAACAAGTCGATGTGCGCCTGGGCGGCAGCCGCTTCGATGCGTGCGCGCGGGCCCACCAAAATTGGGCTGACAAGACCCGCTTTGGCAGCTTCAGTCGCTGAATGCAGGGAAGTCGCGTCGCATGGGTAGGCAATGGCCACCTGTATTGGGCCACGAGCGCGGGCTGCCGTCAGCAAGGCTTCCAGATGCGGGTGTTTGGTGCTGGAGGACATCCCTTCCGATGCACCGGTGTCTGAGGAGGTGTGGGCCATGTTGGGTCTCTCGTCAAGGGGCAAACGCCCCGCAGGCCTTGAGCGTGCGGGGCGTCGAATCAGGACTTAGACGTAGTCCTTGTACTTCTCGAGGAAGCGCACTGGCTTGTTCAGCGCATCGCGGCGGAACGGATCGCCCAGTTCACGGGTGCACATGATCTCGATCACGCAGGTCTTGCGCTCGTTCATCTGCATGTCGATGGCCTTCTTCAGGGCTGGGCCCACGTCTTCCAGCTTGTCGACGATGATGCCTTCGGCACCCATGGCCTGGGCGATGCCGGCAAAGCTTTCGCTTTCCAGTTCACCGGCCACGAAGCGGCGGTTGTAGAAGTCGACCTGGTTCTTCTTCTCAGCACCCCACTGGCGGTTGTGGAATACCACAGCGGTCACCGGAATGTCGTGTCGCACGGCGGTCATGATTTCCACCATGCTCATGCCCCAGGCGCCGTCGCCAGCGTAGGCAATGGCCGGACGGTCCGGTGCAGCGACCTTGGCGCCGATGATGGTGGGCAGGGCATAGCCGCAGTTGCCGAAGCTCATCGGGGCGAAGAAGCTGCGTGGCTCATCGAAGCGCAGGTAGCTGTTGGCCACCGAGTTGATGTTGCCGATGTCGGTGGACACCATGACGCGGGGCGGCATGGCTTTTTCCAGCTCGCGCAGCACCTGGCGCGGGTGCAGGTACTCGCCGCCGGTCGGAGGGTGCTCGCCCTTGGCCTCTTCGATCATGTCGAGGCTGTACGGGTCGCGCTCGTGGGTCCACTCGTCCAGCTCTTTCTCCCAGGCGTCCTTCTCGGCCTTGATGGTAGTAGCGCGCTCGGCCTTGGTGGCGTCGCAGGCGAGGGTCTTGCCCTCCAGACGGGCGGTCAGCACCTTCGCCACGGCCTTGGCGTCGCCGTGGATGCCCACGGAAATCTTCTTTACCAGACCCAGGTTGGTGTGGTCGGCTTCCACCTGGATGATCTTGGCGTTCTTCGGCCAGTAGTCCATGCCGTGCTGCGGCAGGGTACCGAACGGGCCCATGCGGGAACCCAGTGCGATCACCACGTCAGCCTGGGCGATCAGCTTCATAGCGGCCTTGGAGCCCTGGTAGCCCAGCGGGCCGGCCCACAGCGGGTGCTTGGCGGGGAAGGCGTCGTTGCGCAGGTAGCCGGTCACCACCGGGGCGCCCAGGCGCTCGGCCAGCAGCTTGCACTCTTCCACGGCGTCGCCCATCACCACACCGCCACCTGCGAGGATGACAGGGAACTTGGCGGTGGCCAGCAGTTCGGCAGCGGCGTTCAGGCTGTTTTCACCGCCAGCGCCGCGCTCGACGCGCATCGGCTTCGGGATTTCGCACTGGATTTCGCCGTAGAAATAGTCGCGCGGGATGTTGAGCTGGGTCGGGCCCATTTCGGACATGGCGCGGTCGAAGCAGCGACCGGTGAACTCGGCCATGCGCTTGGGATTGACCACGTGGCCCTGGTACTTGGTGAACTCCTGGAACATCGGCAGCTGGTTGGCTTCCTGGAAGCCACCTAGGCCCATGCCCATGGTGCCGGTCTCGGGGGTGATGATCACAACGGGGCTGTGGGCCCAGTAAGCGGCGGCGATGGCGGTCACGCAGTTGCTGATGCCGGGGCCGTTCTGGCCGATGGTCACGCCGTGACGGCCGGACACGCGGGCGTAGCCGTCGGCCATGTGGGCCGCGCCTTGCTCGTGCACCACCGGGATCAGGCGGATGCCAGCCGGCGCGAAGATGTCCATGGCGTCCATGAACGCGGAACCCATGATGCCGAACATCTCGGTCACGCCGTTGGCGACCATGGTTTCCACAAAAGCCTCGGAGGGCGTCATCTTCTGGACGCCTTCCACCACCGTGCGTGTTGCGTGTGCAGTCATGTTATCTCCTAAAAAATGGAACATCAGGTATCGGAAAAAGAAACTGATGAACGAAGTCTAGGAGTATGTTTGGCGGCTGTCAAGAAATATTTCTGTTTATGGAACGAATTGACTCGAAAAAAGAAACAAAATAAGATCGTGACCGTCGGCTGGCGAGGGTTTCCCCCTGAAGATGCTTGACTCCGTGGCAGCAACGCAACAGTGGCGCTGCGCCTCCCAACACAACAGGTGAACCATGGCAAAAACCAGAATGGTGGTGCAGTTCGGGATGGGAACTTCCATCCGTAGCCGCAACTACACCGAGGCCGCCGCACGCGCGATCCGCGACGCGTTGTGGCACAACTCGCTCAACCTAGCCTCCGCTTTTGATTTCCCCAGGGAGTCGATGTTGATCGACGTGGAAGTCGGCGTGCAGCAGCCGCAAGCGGTAGACGTCGAGGCTCTCCTAAAGGTCTTTCCGTACGGTCAGCCCACCGTTCGCGTTGTGCCGGGCGGGCTGGACGTGAGCAAACCCGACGGCAGCGGCCTGACGGTGATGGCCAACGCTGCGGTCATCGTGTCTTTCGACTTGGAGCGCGGCCATGACTGAAAAACGCATCATTCTGGAAATGGGCACCGGCAACGACCTGTACGGGGGCGACTACACCAAGGCGGCTTGCCGCGCTGTGCAAGACGCGTTGCACCATTCGTCGATTGTTCTGTTTAAGTCGCTCGGCTACCACCACCTAGACATGCGCGTGCAAGTGACCATTGGGGTACAGCAGCCCGAACGAGTGGATGCCGCGGTGGTGGCAGCCGAACTGCCCCGCGGGCGGGCCGAGGTGACGGTGGTCTACGGCGGGCTCGATGTGCACGACCCCGAGCAGGGCACCAACCATGTGGTCGCCACGGCAGCCATTGCGGCCTTTTTGCCCATTGAGGAAGGGGCCTGGCGCCTGTCCGGGCAAGGGGACTGAGTGTGGGCAGTGGTGGCTTTCGTGGCCGCGACGCACGGTTATCCTCAGGGCACCGGTCAGGTTCTGTCAAACGGGTACAAGGCGGCTGTAGTCGAGTGCAAGCACTGGATCAATCGACTTTTATCTCTTTTTTCGGAATAAATTGACTCGAAAACAGAAATAAATTATGATTGGAGCCATCATGAAAGACGTCACGAACCGAATCAGCCCTCGCCTGGATGGGGACACGCCTAACCTGCGGCTGTTCGCCTTGCTCGAGGTGATCGCACAAAAAGACGCACCTTTCACCCTGCAGGCCATAGTGGACGAGACAGGCTTGCCCAAGCCCACCATGCACCGTATGCTGCAGCAGCTCGAAGGCGCCGGCATCCTGCAGCGCGAGGGCAACGGACGACATTACGGCACCGGGCAACGTCTGATGCGGCTGGCGGAAAACGTCTTGCTCAACACCACGACTCATGGGGCGCGCCATGCCGTGCTGCGCCAACTGGTGGACGAGGTCGGCGAAAGCTGCAACATCACCGCATTCTCGGGCAGCGAAGTGTTGTACCTGGACCGCGTGGAAACCGCCGCGCCGCTGCGCTTTTACCTGCACCCGGGCTCGCGCGTGCCGGCCCACTGCTCTGCCACGGGCAAGCTGTTCCTGAGCCAGATGACACCGTCGCAACGGCGGCGCCTGCTGGACGCCGTGTCGCTGGAAAAATTCACCAGCAACACGCACACCAGCTTTGACGCGCTGGAGCAGGAAATCGAACAGGTGCGCAGCCAGGGCTACGCTTTTGACAACGAAGAGTTCTTGCCGGGCCTGTTGTGCCTGGGCGTGTTGGTGCCCTCGCAGCAAGGGCATTCCAATATGGGGCTGGCGCTGCAGGCCCCGCTGATGCGTTTTTCGCGTGAGCGCGCGCTGTCTTTTCTTCCCACCCTGCGCCGCGCTGCCGAAGCCATCGCGCGCATCAACGACGAGGTCCCGCCCGGGGCGCCTGACGATGACTGACCTGAAATTCCTGGAACCCACCCAGCGTCTGAGCGTACGTGAGGTGTTTGGCGTCGACATCGACATGACGGTGCCGGCATTTGCCGAACATGACGAACATGTGCCCGAGCTGGACCCCGCCTACCGCTTCAATCCGCAAGCCACGCTGGCCATCCTGGCTGGCTTTGCCCACAACCGGCGCGTGGTACTGCAGGGGCTGCATGGCACCGGCAAGTCCACCCACATCGAACAGGTGGCGGCGCGCTTGAACTGGCCCTGTGTGCGCGTCAACCTCGACGGCCACATCAGCCGTCTCGACCTGGTGGGAAAGGATGCGATCGTGCTGAAGGACGGCCAGCAAATCACCGAGTTCCAGGAAGGCATTCTGCCTTGGGCCTTGCAACGCCCCATGGCCATGGTGTTCGACGAATATGACGCCGGCCGCCCCGATGTGATGTTCGTCATCCAGCGCATTCTGGAGCGCGAAGGCAGCTTCACCCTGCTGGACCAGAAGCGCGTCATCCAGCCCCACCCCGCCTTCCGCCTGTTTGCGACCATGAACACCCTGGGCCAAGGCAACCTGAGTGGCCTGTATCACGGCACCCAGTTGCTCAACCACGCGCAACTGGACCGTTGGAACCTCGTCACCTCGCTGGACTACCTGCCCCCCGAGGAGGAAGCCGCCATCGTACTGGCCCGCGTGCCATCGCTGTGCACCGAGCAAGGGCGCCAACAGGTGCGCGCCATGGTAGCGCTGGCAGGGCTCACCCGCAAAGGCTTTGCGGTGGGTGACCTGTCGCTGCTGATGTCGCCACGTACTGTCATCACCTGGGCGGAAAACACCGAAATATTCCGCAACCTCGACGTGGCCTTCCAACTGTCGTTCCTCAACAAATGCGAGCCTGCGGAGCGTGGCATTGTGGCCGAGTACTTCCAGCGCTGCTTCAACGAAGAGCTGCGACCCTGGGCCGAACCGGGCGTGGCCCTGCACCATGCCCACTGACGCATCCACCGCCGATCTCACGCAACTGGAAGGGTTGTGTGGTGCCTTGGTTCGCTCGCTCACGGGCGACGCCACACTGCAGTGGAGTGGCCAGACCCTTTACCGAGGCACAAACGTGGTGCCACTGCAGGCTGCTCACCAAAGCGATGTGTCCCCCAGCCTGCCAGACCAACGCGCCCTGCTGGACGGTGCAGCGCTGCGCCTACGCTTCAGCGATGCCGCGCTGCACGCCCGACACGCGCCCAGCGAGCCGGTGGACCGGTTTGTGTACGAGCTACTGGAGCAGTTGCGCACCGAAAGCCTGGTGCCGGCCGATTGGCCCGGGGTGCGACACAACCTGGAGCAGCGTTTTCTGCGCTGGTCGCAGGCGTTCATCGATTCCGGCCTGACCGAAACCACGCTGGGCATATTGATGTTCGCCGTGGCGCTGACCACTTGGTCACGGTTGACCGGCAACGAAATCCCGGAGCTGATGGCCGATCTGGCCGAGGGCACACGCGCCGACATCGTGCCGCACATCGGTGGCTACCTGAACGCGCTGCGGCGCCACCGCTCAGACCAGGCACAGTTCATTCCACCGGTACTGGCCTTGAGTCGGTGGGTGGGGCAGACCGTGCGTTCGGCCCAAGCCGAAGTGGCCAATGGGTCAAGCAAGGCCCGACGGCGCAACGGCTTTGCGCTGCGATTGCATTTCGAGTCCCAAGAGGCCACGCCACCCCCGGTGGCCAGCAGCGGCGACAGCCGTAGCTGGAACGCCACCGCGCAGCGCTATAGGGTCTTCACCCGCGCCTACGACCGGGAAGCCGAGGCCAGCACCCTGGTGCGCTCAGCCCAACTCGCCGAGTTTCGCGCCGCGATGGATCAGGACATCGCCGCAGGGGGCTACAACCTCCCGCGCCTGGCACGGTATTTCCACCACACGCTGACGGTCCCCCGGCGCGATGGCTGGCGCTTTGGCCAGGAAGAGGGCTACATCGATGGCAGCCGTCTGGCTCAATTGGTAAGTGACCCCCAGGAACGGGCCATTTTCAAAGATGAACTAAGGCGCCCGGCAATGGAATGCGCTGTGACCATATTGCTGGATTGCTCTGGCTCCATGAAAGCGCATGCGCGCCAAGTGTCCACCCTGGTGGACGTGCTGGGCCGGGCAATGGACATGGCGGGCGTGGCGGTTGAAATCCTGGGGTTTTCCACCGGCGCCTGGAATGGCGGGCGGGCACGCCGCGACTGGCAACGCGCTGGCCGCCCCGAGTTTCCAGGGCGGCTCAATGAAGTCTTGCATCTGGTGTTTAAAAGCGGCTCGGTGCCCTGGCGGCGCGGACGCCTAGGGGTTGCGGCATTGCGGCGGCCCGACCTATTCCGCGAAGGCGTGGATGGCGAAGCGGTCGAGTGGGCCTGTCAGCGTTTGCTCAAGTTACCCGCTCAAAGACGCATACTCATGGTGGTGTCCGACGGTTGCCCCATGGACACCGCGACACACCAATGCAACGACGACCACTACCTGGACCAGCACCTGAAACAGGTGGTGGCCGCGCACGAGCGCCAGCGCGATGTGGAGATCTGCGGACTAGGTGTGGGGCTAGACCTGGGGTTGTTCTACCGTAAACGCCTGGCGGTAGATTTGAGCGAATCCATCAGCGACCACCTCTTGCTCGCCGTTGCGAATTTAATCGCTCGCCGAGCTTGATGGGTTCCCATCTCAGAAAACAGAGCCCGTCCCCTCTGAACGGCTTCCAATCGTTCCTGCCAGGGGACTGGGCATACCTGCTGCGGTGAAGCCGGCGGCCTGCAAATGGACCGGTACCCGAGGGGAAGCTGCACCAGGGGTGGCTGCAGGGCCGAACACCGAGACCCTGTATCCGTTGCGGGCCAGTGCCCACGCAGCCAGGGGGCCCTCCAAGCTCGCACCAGCGATGCCTATGCGTTTGTTGTTACTCGTGTATCGACCAGAACCATTGTTCGGTTGAGCGCTTGCCCCGTGAGGGCTTGCCTGTCGGACGATGGCCGCGAAAGCGAGCCTGTGTTTGCGTAGTTTGGATTTTTATCCTATACTTGTTTTAAAATTCGGAACAAAAAGTTCCGAAAAGCATTTTGTAGTTCATTTAACCGTTCGCGTATTGCCTATGTTTGGTCAATCTTTGTCAACCGTGGTGGCGATGGCGCTGTGCCTGGTGTTGGCCACCTATGTCCAGAGCGTGACCGGGTTTGCGTTTGGTCTGGTCTTTCTGGGGCTGGTCAGCGTTTTTGACCTAGTGCCGATCTCCGAGGCTGCGAACGTGATCACTTTGACATCGCTGGTGCAGGCGTTTGTCTACTTTCGGCAGCAGCCTCTGCTGCCCGATGTCAAGGTGATTCGCCCGGCCATCGTTCCCAGCTTGGTGGGTGTGGCGGCAGGGGCCTTTTTCTTGTTGTGGCTCAGTGGCAATGCCATGTATCTGCTCCGCTTGTTTCTCGGCTCGGCGATCATCGCTTCCGCGATATCCTTGGTGGTGCATGTGCGTCATCGCAGGCAAATCGACAAGCCAGGGGTGTTTGCATTGACCGGTCTGGTGTCGGGCATCATGGGGGGGATGTTCTCAACCGCCGGGCCGCCACTGGTCTATGTGATGTACCGACAGCCTCTACAACCCGAGGTGATTCGTCAATGCCTGTTGCTGATGTTTGCCATCGGGCAGGTGTTGCGACTGCTCATGGTGATCATGACCAGCCAGTTCCAAACCGAATCACTGGCCTACGCGGTGTTGGCCGTGCCCTTGGTCTACCTGGTGACTCACGCCAACAGACGGTTCCCGCTGCGCATGTCCCATCGCAACACCTTGCGACTGGCAGCGATTCTTTTGATGGCGTCAGGCTCGGCTTTGGTGATGTCCTCTCTGTAAGTTGGTTTCGATCAGCGTGCCATCGACGCTGAAATGCTCGTCGCTGGCGAGCTTGGCCCAACTCGCCGTGTGCTTGATCCGCTCGAAGAACACCCGCGCCAATCCTTCGTTGAACAGCCTTTGGCGTATTGCAACAGAGCCCGAGGAACCCTAGAATCATCTGTTCGCTCGCGTAACAAAGGCATAAGAATAATGGCTCCAAAAATCACAGGTACTATGTGGAAGCAGCTTTTTCTGCAGTCTTCGCGTGCGAATTTGAGCTTGCAGGGCCAGATACGTGCAATGCTAGTGGAGTCCATCCTGAATGGGACACTGCCCGCTGGGGAACCAGTGCCATCTAGTCGGGAAATGGCCGAACAATTGAGTGTTGGTCGAATCACGGTAGTTCTGGCCTACCAGCAGCTGGCTGACGAGGGCTATCTCTTGTCAAGGCAGCGCAAGGGACACTATGTCAATCCGGACATTGTGAAAGGCCGACTCAAAACGCCTATCGTCGCCAAGTCAACCATAGAACCCGGCAAGACCGATTGGTCCAAGCGCTTTTGCATGCACCCCAGTGCGCAGCGCAGCATCGTCAAGCCGGCCGACTGGCAAAAGTTTCCCTACCCGTTCTTGTACGGGCAGTTCGACCAGGAACTGTTTCCCACCGCCGCCTGGCGTGAAGCCTGCCTGAAGGCTCTCGGAGTGCTGGACATTCGGGAATGGGCACCCGACCAGATCACTCGTGACGATGAGTCCCTTGTTCAACAGATACGCACCAAAGTGCTGCCCCGGCGAGGCGTCTGGGCCACGTCCGATGAACTGATCATCACCGTGGGAGCTCAACATGCCTTGTACATGTTGGCCGACCTGCTGATGCGTGAAGGTACGCGGGTGGCGATTGAGGATCCCGGCTATCCCGATGCTCGAAACATTTTTAGCAGCCGTACATCACAAATCGTACCCTTTCCAGTGGATGAATTCGGTTTTCCAATCAGTGACCGGTTGAGGTCGTTCGAATACCTCTACACCACGCCCAGCCATCAATGCCCCACGGGGGTGACCATGCCGCTGGAACGGCGCGAAGCGCTGCTGCGCATCGCTGAGGAATCCGACCTCGTCATCATTGAAGACGACTTCGAAAGCGAAAACTGTTTTGACGGCGACCCCATTCCTGCGCTCAAGAGCCTGGATCGTAATGACCGCGTCATCTACATCGGCAGCCTGTCCAAGAGCCTGGCTCCGGGTTTGCGGATTGGTTATATCGTGGCGGCGCCTGAAATCATTCAAGAATTGCGGGCCTTGCGCCGATTGATGCTGCGGCATCCCTCCACCTTCATTCAGCGTGCCCTGGCAATTTTCATCTCTCTGGGGCACAACGACGCACAGTTCCGGCGCCTGGCGATGGCGCAAAAGGAGCGGAACAAGGTGCTGTTGGATGCGTTGGCGCGTTATGCACCCGAATGTGTACCCACCCCCGTCAGCGGGGGCGGTTCGGTATGGGTTCGTTTGCCTGAACATATCCGAGCCACCGACCTGGCCTTGCAGGCCGCGCAACGGGGCGTTCTGATCGAACCGGGAGATGTGTTTTTTGTCAGTGCCCAACCGCCCGCGAATTACGTGCGCTTGGGCTACCAGTCGATTCCGGCCAGTGCGATTGAGAAGGGGATTGTCAAGCTGGCAGAGGTCATGCATCAGATGACCGACCATTGATAAGTTGGTCAATGGAATTCTCTATTGCATGCTGAAAAAAAACAGGCCTCCTCTGCAGTCTAATCGGACTGCTCCGGTGTGTTGGCGCGGTACGAAGATGAGGACCAAAGATCGGCAAGCGGCTGACCCAGTCTGACCGAAGAAGATTGGGCTGCACTGGAGCAAGGGGTGCGCAAGTCAACGGAGTGGCATGCACGCGAGTTCCCGGACCTTGCTGCTGCTGGCCCAGTCGCTGCTGTGCCGCGAGGTCGCCCAAGTCCAGCTGCTCAACATCGGCACCGTGCGCGAGACCTGGCAGCCCTGGCTCAAGGAAGGCATGGCGTGCCTGAGCGACAAGCCGCGCAGTGGGGCGCGGCGCAAGCTCGATGAGGCGGCGATCGAGCTCATGGTGCAATGGGCAGGAGCCCTTGAGCGCGACCGAGTTTCTGCAGCGCCACACCGAGGCGCAAGGCGAGCCGGTCCATGTCGAAATGCTCACTCGGTACTCAAGGAGCAGGGTTTGGTGTGGAAACGAGCGCGCCACAGCCTGAAAAAAACGAGACGCCACCGCTTACGAGTGCAGCCAGCAAGAAGTCCAGGCGCTGAGGCTACAAGCGGTCAAGGGGGTTGGCGTGGACTTCATGATGAGCAGTGTATCGATACTCAAGGGCCGTCGCGGTCGGTCAAAGGACAGAGGTCTGAATAGTTACTTTCAGGCCATGCTTACGCTCTGGAGCCTCTCGTCTCGGCGCTGGTTCAGATCGTACCTGCCGCCAGCGCACTGGCGCCTGCTAGGCGGTGGAACGTTGGTATCAACGATTGGTCGAATCTGGCACTATAGCTCGATAAAGTAGTTGGGTAGACTGGTGTTGCGTGACAAACTGTGGCAAGACATACAGTTGTCAACGCAGCGAATTATTATTATTCAACGGTTGGAGACAAAGATGAATGTTTTACGAAAAATGAGTCGGCGTACAGTATTGGCTCTTGGGGTAATAGCTGCCACTGGAGCCACATCATCGACCCTGGCGCAGACGAGAGAAGTCACGATTGCGTATCAGCAACTCGCCGGCCCCTTGATCGTTGCGATGGCCAACGGAACGATCGAAAAAGCTACTGGCTACAAAATCAACTGGCGTCAGTTTGACTCCGGTGCCAAAGTGGCCACTGCCATGACTTCTGGTGATATCCAGATCGGCGTAATCGGCTCCAGTCCCTTGACTGCTGCAGTTAGTCGTGGCGTTGAACTGCAACTGTTCTGGATTCTGGACGACATCAACGAAGCCGAGGCGATGGTGGTGCGCAATGGCGCCAACATCAACAAGCCGGCCGACCTCAAGGGTAAGAAGCTGGGTGTGCCGTTCGTCTCCACCACCCACTACCATGCCATGTTCGCGCTTGAGCAGTGGGGCATCAAGCCCTCCGAGCTCGAAATCCTGAACATGCAGCCTAACCAGATCGCGGCCGCTTGGGATCGTGGTGACATTGATGCTGCTTTCATCTGGGATCCGGCTTTGGGCCGCATCAAGCAGACTGGCAAAGTCCTGATCACCTCGGGTGAGCTGAGCAGGAAGGGAAAAGCCACCTTTGATGGTGTGGCAGTCCAGAAGAAATGGGGTGAGGACAATGCCGACTTCATGGCGAAATTCGTGAAATCGGTTGCTGACGCTGATGCTTCCTACCGTGCCAATCCTGCTGCCTGGAATGCCGACTCTGCACAAGTCAAGGCTATTGTCAGCAAGATCGGTGGCGACTCCAAAGATATTGCCGAAGCTCTGAAGCTTTATGCCTATCCCTCGTTGCAGCAGCAAGCAACGGCTACGTGGTTGGGTGGTGGAAAAGACGGAGGTGCCACCAAGGCTTTGAAGTACACCGCAGACTTCCTGAAAGATCAGAAACGTATTGACAGCGTAGCGGCAGATTACAGCCTGTATGTGACACCGAAGTACGCCGAGGCTGCGCTGAAATTGAAGTAAGTCGAAAATAGGAGACTAGAAATGAACATCGAGCAGCTGCGAGTACAAGGGGTTAGTGTCATCTACCCGGGCCGTCATGCACACGAAAAGGTGCATGCATTAGATAACATTAACCTCAACATTGATCCGGGTTCATTCGTGGTTGCTCTCGGTGCTTCCGGATGTGGTAAGACGACCCTGCTGTCACTGATGGCAGGGTTCATATCCCCCTCCCGTGGAGAAATATTGCTGGGCGGAAAGAAGGTTGAAGGTCCCGGCTCTGACCGTGGTGTGGTTTTCCAGAAGCACGCTCTGCTGCCTTGGTTGAGCGTAATGGAAAATACTGAATTCGGTTTGAAGCTGCAAGGTGTGCCAAAGGAAGAACGCCGGGAACGCGCCGCTCGCAACCTGAAGCTTGTGGGTCTGCAAGACTTCCACAACCACATGATCTACCAGCTCTCAGGTGGTATGCAGCAACGCGTGGGTATTGCTCGCGCCTTGACCTGCAACCCTGCCATGCTGCTGATGGATGAGCCGATGGCTGCCTTGGACGCCCTGACCCGGGAGACCATTCAGGAACTTTTGCTGGATGTGTGGAAGCAAACCAACAAGATGTTCTTCTTTATCACGCACAGCGTCGAAGAAGCTTTGTTCCTGGCATCGGACCTGATCGTGATGTCACCCCGTCCTGGGCGCATCACCCACCAATACAAGCTGGACTTCAACAAGCGCTTCCTGGAGTGCCGTGATGCGCGTCAGATCAAGTCCAGCCCAGACTTCATCAAGATGCGTGAAACTGTGCTCGGCATCATTTATGGTGACGAACGTGCCGGCCAGGCCAAGGAGGAGCTCAGCCATGCGTAATAGTACGAGCAAGACTCAACAACGCGGAGCTGTCGCCATAGCGCACAGCAGTTTTATTTCCACCAACCATGCAGGCGGCATAATGAAAAGACTATTTGCCAAGCGATCCGCCAAGCCTGGCGAACAATTCGGAGCGCCCGGGCAAGGTAGCGCCAGCACCATTACCACAACGACCGTAGTTTCAGTTTTACTGCTGTGGGTGCTCGTCACCAACATGGGCTGGGTCAAACCTTTGTTCCTGCCTTCGCCGCAAGCGGTGCTCTCCAAGCTGACGCAAGTTGCCGTGGATGGTTTTGCTGGCGCCACTTTGCTGGAACATACCGTGACCAGCCTGTATCGTGTGTTTGGCGCCTTTGGCTTGGCCTGCTTGACGGCCATACCAATAGGCGTGTTGATGGGCGTGAGCCGCATCGCACGGGGTATTTTCGATCCGCTGATCGAGTTCTACCGTCCATTGCCTCCGCTGGCGTATCTGCCCATGGTGATCATTTGGTTTGGTATTGGTGAATTCTCCAAGCTTTACCTGATCTTCTTGGCTATTTTCGCGCCGTTGGCCATTGCCGCCCGTTCTGGCGTGCGCTCGGTTTCCATTGAGCAGATTCACGCGGCTTACTCCATGGGTGCCTCACGCTCTCAGGTGGTCTGGCATGTGATCATGAAGTCTGCTTTGCCAGAAATCTTCACCGGCATGCGTATCGGTATCGGTGTGGGCTGGACGACCCTGGTGGCTGGCGAAATGGTGGCTTCCACACGTGGTCTGGGCTTCATGGTGTTGAACGCTGCAGAGTTCCTGGCCAGTGACATCGTGATCATGGGCATCATCGTAATCGGCTTGTTTGCTTTTGCTTTCGATTTGCTGATGCGGTATCTGGAAAGAGTGTTGGTCCCCTGGAAGGGCAAGGTCTGACGACTTCGAATGCCGTGATGAAAAGGGTGGCGCTATCGCCACCCTTTTTCGTGAGTTCAAGCAGAGGGCCCAATTCAGAACCCACGGTTCAGATACCATGCGTTATATTCTGATCTATTAGGAAGTAGTGCCACTTCCGTAGAGTCGGGGTATGAGCATCGACATGAAGACCGACGCCCGCAAGCATGGACCATGCCACGCATCGAAGCGATGTGCTTGCGCGCGGTGGCAGAGGCCAGGGCTGGCATGAAGGCGACCGATCTCGCGCAAGCCTACGGCGCCCACCGCCGCACCGTATTTCGCTGGCTGGCCGGCTTCTACGAAGGCGGTGAGCAAACACTCAAGGCCAAGTCAATTCCGGGCTGTTCTGCGAAGCTCGACGAGTCGCTATTTGTAATGGCTGATGTGGGGGGACTCGTGCCTTGTGCCACTAACCGGCCCCTAGCCTCTGAAGCCGCAAGATAAATCTTCGGCAGAAAAACGCCCTCTGAAACCTTGATGTCTCAGAGGGCGCATCAGTTGCTCCCGACTGGTGTGTCAAAAATATTATTTAACGCCTGGGTCAAGATGTATCGTGGGGTTTTGGATCAAGAAATATCTCAGCGTGTCGCGACTGGTGGGCGATCCTTGCGGAAGGCATTCTTGACAGTAATCTTGCCATCACGGAAAGTGAAAACATCCACCATGCGGGCTTCAATGCGGGAGCCGTCGGCCTTGGTGCCACTGAAAGTGATTTCGCTCACTCCGCGATCCCCGCACACAAAGTGTTGGCCATCCAGCCAGGCGGCGTCCGGGAAAGTTTGCCAGGCGAGCTGGAAGCCTTCGCGAACGGCCTCGCGGCCGATGAAGCTGCGTCCCATCAGGTCTGGGCCAGCGACTGCATGGAATTCACATTCGTCGGCCATGAAACTCATCAGGGCATCAATATCATGACGGTTCCAGGCGTCGCCAAATTTTTCAAGAAACTGAACATCTACCGCATTAGATTCAACAGTCATAATCGCTCCTTTCAATTGTTGCGTTTATCTCGCAGTTCTGGTGACGCGGAGCCACCAGTCAAACAAATGCCAAGCTGATCTTAGAGTAGGTTCCGCTCGGTAGATAGAGCCAGAGTGAGGCATTCGTTGGGGCCAGCATTTTTCCTATTTATTTTTCAGGAAAATGTGCCACATTCTCGCAGGCAAGAGGCGAGCATCCGGGAGTGGTGTGGTGGCATCTTGTGTGACACTGTTTTCCGGAATTTCGGCGCCTGGCATCATCGAATCCTCCGAACTGGTGCTAACTCTTGCCGCCAAGGTTGGGTATTCTTGAGGCAGATGGAGATGCATTTCGAAATTCGATGCATCTCCTTGAGTACAAACAGCTGTCAGTCGACGCTAAAAAATGATGCGCCGATTGGTTTCCGGAGAGCCCCATGAAAGCAGATGTCAAGCAACCCAAAGTACTTCGGCCCTACGACCCGCAGTACGACCCTTTGGTGGCTCGAAACCCCGGGCACGGTACGAACTACGCTCCCACCTACTGGGTGGGCACGGCGGGTCAACCCCCTGAAGACGATGGCCCCATCACCCACGATA
>JACCDQ011560757.1_pt1 | contig 18188 bp, 14 predicted proteins | sample 7446031 | NCBI WGS metagenome assembly JACCDQ01 (sample SAMN15323442, study PRJNA562643) | freshwater metagenome | isolation source: river surface water | place: USA:Blue River Watershed | collected 2017-08-17
CCAACGGCGGAACAATTTTCTTAGATGAAATCGGCAATATTCCATTGCCTCTACAAGCCAAATTATTGAATGTTCTACAAAACCGAAGCGTAACAAAAGTTGGTTCAAACAAGCCCAAAAATATTGACATTCGCTTGATTTGTGCTACCAATGAGCCACTGTACGACCGAGTTGCTCAACGCACCTTCCGCCAAGATTTACTTTATAGAATTAATACGATTGAGATAAAACTTCCTGCCTTGCGTGAACGCCCCGAAGATATTTTGCCACTGGCTGAGCATTTTTTGAAGGTTTATCGCAAAAAATATAATCGACCAGTCAACGCCATTAGTGCGGCATTGGGTAAGCAATTACAACGTTATCATTGGGCAGGAAATGTGCGTGAACTTCAACACGCCGTTGAGCGTGCCGTGATACTTTCGCAAGGAAATGCCCTACAACCCGAAGATTTTTTCTTTGAAACAAGACAAGAAACAGCACCTTCATTCGACCAAACTTACCAACTGGAAGAGGTAGAGAAGATGCTGATTATCAAAACTTTAAAGAAGTTTAACGGCAATATAACCGAAGCTGCCCGAGAAATGGGACTCACTCGCCAAGCACTTTACCGAAGAGTGGAGAAGTATGGTATTTAGGCAAACACCGCCTCATACTCCTCAGCCTTGAACCCCATGGCCAAAATCTTGTCTGATTCTACAATTGGGCGTTTGATGACCGATGTTTTTTCGAGCATTAAAGCTATTGCCGAAGCATTATCAGTGATTTTTGCTTTTTCTTCATCGGTTAGTTTTTTGAATGTCGTTCCTGCACGATTCACGAGTTTATCGTAAGGTACTTGCGTGAGCCATTCTTCGAGTTTTGCTTCGCTGATACCGAGTTTTTTATAATCATGAAACTCGTAGGCTACATTGTGGTCTTTGAGCCACGTAATGGCTTTTTTTACTGTATCACAGTTCGGGATTCCGTAAACTTTAAGCATTTCTAAGTCTGTTTGCGAGATTTTTAAGGATTTTCATTTCACCTAAATGCTCGGTTTCGTGGTTATAGAAAAACCATAGCAACTCGGCATTTGTTCGAGGGTCTGGGCCTATTTTTATGGGCGATTCTTGCTGCAAGTATTCGTCAGATGCTGTCTCAATAAGTGCATTTATTTGCTCGCCACGCTTCACAAAATGCTCAAGGATAAAGCTAAGTTCAGGATAAGCGTCGTTGGCTTTCAATGCCGAATCTTTTCCGAATAATTCTCTTTCGTTTTCGTAAACCTCCAATTGAGCCGTTGGATTTAAGATTTTAATAATCGTATTTCTGACGGTTGTAGCGTGACCAAGATTCCAAAGAAAATTATTCACGGCATCATACGGGCGAAACAGTGATTCTTCTTGCGAAAGACCTTCGGCAAATTTTACTATTTTTCGGGTATTCAACGATAATCCTTTTTGTAATTCTGTTAACATAATAGGGTTCTATTCAAGGTTAATTTAAAATAAAAAAGTCGAACACCAACTTGTGATATTCGACTCTTAAAATACAACATCATTTCAATAGATAACGTTCCCCTTCATTTTTTGTGCTTTATCGGTTGTAGCCAAGAGCGGGTACTGGTCAAATATATTTCTCACAATACTCTTAAAATAGTTTTTCTTCGACGAAGCTTTATTAAAAATGCCAGTGGCATAGCCACGCCACACAACCTCACTGGTTTCGGCTTCAATCATCGAAATCATCAACGTTCCACGGCCCAACTCATACTTGATGGGTTTATACAGGTAGCTATCATCTTCGGTCGAAACCCAGTTTACGAGCGAGGGTTGTTCGTAGCCCTTGTATTTGAGGCGGTCGTAATAAATTGAAAAATTTACAAACACATTAGGTTTTTGGGCATTAAACTCATAGCCCCTTGCACGCATCTGATACTGAATAGCCTGCTGTACGTCTTCGCACAAGATATTGGTATCTCGTTCGCAATCAACAAACGCATAGGTTTGGTATTTCTTGAAGTGGGTCGAGTAGCGATAATCATTATCAACAAAAACCCTTGTACAACTTCCAAGAAACCCCACAATACAAAGGAAAAATAAAGTTTTTTTCATCTTCTCGGTATTTTAAGTCCTCAGTGAGCAGTTTGCAGTAAACTCTGATAACCTTCAATTTATAATAAATTTGGTTACTGGAAAACTGTGAAACGGAACGCCGCCCGCTATTGACAGACAACTGTGAACTCTCCTATAACTCTTCTATTTTACGAGGTTTTTCGCCTGCCGCAAAGAGTGGATACTGGTCGAAGATATTTCTGACCACACTGCGGTAATAATTAATTGGCTTATTGACTTGCTTATTGAAAACGCCCGAGGCGTATCCACGCCAAATCAGACGGCTACTTTCGGCGTCGAGTAGCGACACCAAAATCATTCCACCACCAAAATGGAAATTCTGAGTTTTGTAGGTATCATCGCCATCGAAGTGATTAACCCAACGGTCAAGTGAAGGTTGGAAGTATCCTTTATAATCAACACGGTCACGGATAATGCTATAACTTACCAAAAGGCCTGGGTCTTCGGCTGTTACTTTATAGCCACGTGCCTTCATTTGGCGGCGAATGGCATCTTGAATTTCAGAACAAACAAACGAAGTATCAATCTCACAATTCAAGAAATTGTAGGTTTTGTACTTCGTAAAGTCGGTTTCGTAGCTGTAGTCGTTATCGACCATGAGCTTAATGGAATTACAGCTTGATAATGCTAAAACAATGAGTGCAGAAGACAATAAATAGAATTTTTTCATAAGGCTTACAAATTGAACTAATTTAAAATACAAAATGATATTGATTCGTGGCTATGCCAAGAAAAGACTTATTATCAACTATTTATAAATATCTCAACGGAAAGCAGCTAACCATTGCAGTATATTCAAAACTAATCAATCGTTTCTAAAAAATCAAGTTTTTTGTTGCTTTATCTCAAATCTTGCTACGTCGGTCGTTAGTCGCAACTGTTCAATTATCTACCTGCACTCTTGTGGTATTTAGCCTTTATAATAAGCTAAGGCTTTTTTCATTTCGTTTTTGCTTACCACAATATCATAGAGGCAACTTCCTGCGGAATTTATCAGCGAGAAGCGAACCTCTTTACCTTTATTTTTCTTATCTTGAAGCGTCAGCCCAATGATTGTATCAAAATCGGCTTCCGCAATATCCACTTTTCCGTAAATCGAAAATATAAACTCTTCTATTTGTTCAAGGGTTCGTTCGTCAATCAAACCTCGTTCATAAGCTATATACGACTCACAGACCATTCCGGTTGCAATTGCTTCGCCATGAAACAATCTTTTTTTTCCTTGAGGCAGAAAAAACGTCTCAATTGCGTGTCCGAGCGTATGCCCAAAGTTTAAAATTTTACGTAAACCTTTCTCGGTTGGGTCTTGCTCAACTACTTTTTTCTTAATTTCTACCGAATGAGCAATCAAATCGGGTAAATCTTGGTCGGCTAAATCTTTTCTTCTGATTTCCTGCCATTTTTCTCCATCTTGAATCAAGCAATGTTTCAAGATTTCGGCAAAACCTGAGCGTTTTTCTCTTTCCGAGAGAGTTTCCAAGAAAACAGGGTCAATCAAAACCGCATTAGGTAACGTGAATACACCCAGATGGTTTTTAAAACCTTGAAAATCAATGCCCAGCTTCCCTCCTACGCTGGCATCTACCTGCGAAAGTAGCGTGGTCGGAATCTGAATAAAATCAATGCCACGCTTATAAGTTGCGGCACAAAAACCTCCCATATCGCCAATTACTCCTCCGCCTAAGTTAATCATCAAGGCATGACGGTCGAGTTGTGCTTCGGTCATGGCCGACCAAATAAGCTCACACGTTTGCAGGTTTTTGTTTTCTTCGCCGTGTTTTACGGTAATGAGCGTATGTTTCGGCAACGCATCTTTGATAACTGGATAACAAAAACGCTTGGTATTTGTATCGGTCAAGACAACGATTTTTGAATAACTTTTTGTGCCGAGAAAAGTTTTTAAACTTTCGGAAATTGGAGAAATAATAACTGACATTTTAACTTTCGTTGATTAAAGAAACAAAGTTAATGAAAAAAAGGAAGTCTTCGCTTTGAGCGAAGACTTCCTTAAAAATATCAAAGTTTATATTTTTTGATTACTTCAACAAATCCCACTTAAAAATACCCAGATTATTCAAGAAATAGCGGAACGAAACTCTGAGTACGCCCAAACCGTATTTTGAGCTACGCATAAAATTGATAGAAGAGGCTTCGTCAAAATATTTGGTTGGGCAAGTTACTTCGGCAATTTCGTAGCCTTTTGCAAAAATTTGAGCAATCATTTCATTATCGAAAATAAAATCATCGTCGCACTTTTTAAATGGTACTGTTTGCAAGACCTCACGTGAAAATGCACGATAGCCTGTATGATATTCCGAAAGCTTTTGGCTCATCAAAATATTTTGTGAGAGCGTAAGGAAACGATTGGCAATATATTTATAAAGTGGCATTCCGCCCTTCAAAGCACCTTTGCCCAGTATTCTCGACCCAAAAACAACAGGATATAAATCTTCGCCGATGATACTCACCATTGCTCTGATTAGTTTTGGCGTATATTGATAATCTGGGTGAACCATCACCACGATATCTGCCCCAATTTCAAGAGCTTTTGTATAGCAAGTTTTTTGGTTTCCGCCATACCCTTTATTTACATCATGGCGAATAACATGCTGAATACCAATACTTTTGGCTACTTCGGCCGTATTATCGGGACTATAATCATCAACCAAGATTACTTCGTCAACAATATCAAAAGGGATTTCTTTGTAAGTACGTTCAAGCGTTAGCGATGCACGATACGCTGGCATAACGATGACTACTTTTTTACCATTATACATGAATTATTCGAGTTTTCGGTGCAATTTTGCAAATCAATTCTATTGAAACTTTGTTACAAAATACAGCATGTTTCTCTTGAATTGCAAATCTGTGATTGGGTAATTGGTTATTAGTTACTGGTTATTAGAAGAATACTTACGGGTAAAAACCTTATTTATTAAACTTGGGGTATAGCTTTACAATAAAGATTGTCATACACCAATAACCAGTTCTCCAATAACAAATAACCAATAAACAAACAAAGTGCCAAGATTTTAAGCTATATTTATTTTAAATTTTCCTTTTATGACTTTTTCAAACGAAACAATATTTTTCATCTGTTTCTCGATTTTTGTGGGTTTAGTAATGGCGTTCGACTTAGGGGCTTTCAGTAAGTCGAGTAGCCACAAAGTTAGCTTCAAAGAAGCGGGTCTTTGGAGTGCAGTTTGGGTAGCCTTGGCCATCGGATTTTTCTTTTTCTTACGCCAATATGGCTATCTGATTCATGATATTAGCGATGCTTCACACCTTGAATCGGTCAGATTGAAATACTATGACAAATTAAAACTCCCAACCGATTTCAATGCCGCTCTGCAAGCCTTTGAAAACAGCATGGCTATTGATTATCTGACGGGTTATCTGACCGAATATTCGCTTTCGGTTGATAATATTTTTGTGTTTATTCTGATTTTTAGCTCGTTTGGTGTTCACGAAAAATTCTACAAAAAAGTATTGGTTTGGGGTATTCTTGGCTCAATCGTGCTGCGTTTTATCTTTATTTTTATTGGGGCAGCTTTGATTCAAGAGTTTGAATGGATTCTTTTTGTTTTCGGTGGATTTTTAGTTTATACGGGTCTGAAAATTTTCTTTAATAAAGAAGAAGAGGAAGAAAAAATCGAACCAGCCAAGCACCCTGTGGTGAAAGTTGCTTCAAAGGTTTTCAATGTCTATAAAAGAAACGTAACCGATAATTTCTTGATTTATCATAAACGCTACAAGAAATGGTATATCACGCCACTTTTCTTGGTGATGCTTGTTATTGCGGGTACTGATGTGGTTTTTGCGGTTGATTCTATCCCTGCAATTTTCTCAATTACAAAAGACCCTTATATTGTGTTTTTCTCGAATGTGTTTGCTATTATGGGGCTTCGTTCGATGTTCTTTTTCTTATCGAGCATCATGGGTCTTTTCCGCTATTTACCTCTGGGATTGGGCGTTTTGTTGACCTTTATCGGTGCAAAAATGCTTCTTCACCACCAAATGGAAGGACTTGGCTTTACGAATACGCACTCGCTGATTGTGATTGTGGGAATCTTGGCAACCAGTATTTTGGCTTCGATTTTGATTCCTGAGAAGAAGGAAGTAAAGGCGTAAAAACGAATTTAAAACTTCGACAAAGAACATTCATTGCCGTCTGCTTTAGCTGACGGATACTTTTACAAAAACCCATTTGACTTTAGTCTAAACACATGGTTAGACTAAAGTCAAATGGGTTTTATTCTTCCCTTATAATCCGTCAGTTGAAACTGACGGCAATGAAAAATCGTTATTGCTTATTGAAAACTGTCACTGCAAACTACTTATTCCGACTCCAAAAACGCTCAAATTTCCAGCCTTTTGCTCGGAGATTCATCGGTAAATACGCGTGAGATTCTTTCGGAGAAATTCCTTCAAAATACAAATCATCATCCGTCAAAATCAAAGATTCATACTTGCCACTTTCGGCTTTTACGGTCAAATCTGCAAAAGGTAATTCGCTGATATACTGACCATTACGTTTTTTTAGTTGTTCTTTCAAAAACCAATCCGTTCGGAATGTATTAGGTAAACTTGGCTCGTGCAAAAACTCACCATTCGATACTGCTAAAGCATATTCCAAGTATTTTTTCAGTAATCTTGGGCCTTCGTTTTGGGCGTTTTCTACATTGAGTTGGTTCGGTAAAATACTACTTACCACATAGATTTTTTCTCTGGCACGCGTAACCGCCACATTGAGTCGGTTTTCGCCACCAATCTGATTTAGGCTACCGAAGTTCATCAATAATCTTCCATTGGCATCGGGAGCATACCCAATCGAAAAAATCACAACATCAAACTCATCGCCTTGTATATTTTCAATGTTTTTGACAGAAATTTGACCAAGTTTATTTTCTTTAACTCCGAACTCAGAATTCAGAACTATAAACTCTATCAACTCTGCTTGTTTATGATTGAAAGTAACAATGCCAATACTCTTTTCGGGCGAAACTCGCTGTAATTCAGCCACCAATTCTGCTACCTTATTTGCTTCTTGCTCATTGGTGTTTTTCTCCCAAACACCAGCTACTTTTATATAATTTATAGCGGATTGGTTTAAGCTAAGCCACTCATAATGAGGCAATAAGCTCAAAGAGTTTTTATAGAAATGCTGATTAGAAAAACCAATCAAATCAAGTGATTGGCTGCGGTAATGCCCCATCAAAGAAGCCTGTGGCAAGTATTGAGCCGCCAAATCAAGCAGTGAATCTATTTCTAATACTGGCGATTCATCTGTCAAATCTTCTTCGTAGCGAACTTGGTATAAATCATTTGGTTGGAGTTGCTTAGAGTCGCCCGCTACTACAATCTGTTTTCCTCTGTAAATGGCAGGAATACCATACTCGGCAAAGCATTGCGAGGCTTCATCGAAAATCACTAAATCAAACAAACCTTCTTTCATTTCAAACATGGCCGAAACCGATTCTGGCGAAGCCATCCAGCAAGGAATAAGTTTGAAAAGCTCATTAGAATAAGCCTCCAAAACTTTTCTAACCGACCATAATTTTCGTTTTTTTGTAGTTTGATGATGTAATTCTCGGTAAGAAACCACATTTTGCAAACGATTGATTAATAAGTCTTTGTACGTTTGTTCACGCAATTTAAGCAAGACAATTTCTTGGCTCAAAGCCTGTTTTTGCAACACACATTCTTGCAATTCTTCTTCCATTTGTTGCATTTTGAGCGAACTCACACTTCGCAAAATCGGAAATTTTGCTTCAATATCCTGAATCCAAGCTAACCGCAGAGAGTTTTGAAAAACTTCGGTTGCTTCGTTGGGTTTAGCTGTCAGTTTTTCGATTATTTCAAGTTCGGTATGGCTAAACGTATTTTTTAGGCTATCGGCTTCTTGGAGATAATCGAAAAGTAGCCCCTCCCCAGCCCTCCCCGATGGGGAGGGAGAAAGTTCCCCTCCCCATCGGGGAGGGCTGGGGGGTGGGGCTGTTATCTGCCAATCGCTCAAAAACACCTTCCATTGTGGCAATTTTTGCTTTGTTTCTTTGATGATTTGCCTTAAATCTGCATAATATTTTAGCGAAAATTCAGCATTTTGAAGAAAATCTTGGGTTGTATAAAGCGTATAGGCTTCATTGGCCAGAATGTAATTTTTCAAAGTTTGTAGAATTACCTCTGAATCGTCTTTCGCATCAATAAAAATTTCTTTTTTTGCCAGCTTATCTTTTAGATTCTCAAATGCAATTCGATTATTCATTTTTCGGTCAAGCAACTCTAAATCAGCACTTTGCAATGATAAACGATTCTGAAAAAGCAGTTGTTCGACGGCCTTTTTATCTTTAGAAAACAACTTCCAACTAAACCAACTCAAACCCGATTTACTGGCTACCCACGCCTGCTCAACTTGTTGTTTTTTTAAGAATAATTGCTCAGTTGACAAGGTGTATTCTATCCAATTTTGTTCTGACAGTTGGGCAATTTCGGCACTGATTTTCTTTAGGTCAAATTGTCGGTTTTCTAAGTACTTTTTTTCTTTTTTTATGGCTTCAAAAATCTCAACAACTTCACGGTTTTCGAACAATTCGGAGAATTGTTGCACTACGTTTTCATCAAGATTGGTTAGCTCGGCAATCGAAAAACGAGTAAAGTTTTTTGTCTGAAAATCTGCTACTTCAGCAATGGTTTTTTTGATTTTCGGAACATCGGCAAAAGTGAAATTGGCAAACGAAACTCGGTTTTTCCAAAACTCGTAACCCTCGCTCGCTTGTAGCTTTTGCTCATACTGAAAATAGCGTTTCAGTCGCCCTTCAAAATCAGCTAATTCATTGAAAATAAAAATTTTATACTTATCTCCAAGCTCAATATACGGTTTTTCTGTACTGCTTGTCAGATACAATTCTTTGACCGAAACCCCACAGATAGATTCATCAAAAAGAGCATTTTTAAAGGCTTGCAGTTCTTCCGAAAGCTTTTCAATTCGTCGACTGGTTTGTGTAAAATTTCGTTCCAGAAAAATCGCATCAAGGCTTTTATTTTTCTTCTGGTATTCTTCTACTCGCTCAATCTGATTCGTGATTTTTTCAAAAAGAGCTTTACGGTCGTTCTTAAAATCATGAATCAACGCCACAAAATCAGTCATTTGCCCTTTTTCGAGTCGTTGATAGACGGTATCGAGTGCCACCCGTTTCTGACAAACCACCAACACTTTTTTCCCTCTTGATGTAAAATCAGCCACCAAATTGGCAATCAACTGCGATTTCCCTGTACCTGGAGGGCCTTGCACAACCAACGATTCCCCTGACTTAACCTGCTGAATAGCAACCTCCTGCGAAGCATCAATGGAGAATGGAAGGAAAGTATTTTCTTCACGAACAGCCGCCCCCGATGGGGGAGCTAAAAACTTATTCTCAAAATCTTTTTTCACTAAAGGTGAAAAAGAAAAAGCTCCCCCATCGGGGGCGAGGGGGGCTATAAGTTGCTCATAATCAGGCACTAAATATGACCCTGCCTGTGGAAAAATACCCAAAACTGCCTGCGGAAAAAGTTTAAGTTCGCCATTGCGTTCGAGTTGCTCTAAATCAGCTTTTGTAAACTTCTGAAAATCAGCAAGTTGTTCCGTAAAATTATCTTGATTAAAATTAATTTCGATGGGGCTTTGCTTCAATAATTCGTATAACTGCGTTCTGAAAACAAGGCTTTCTTTACTAAAATCATCGAATGTAGTTTCGAGCAAATCATCATTGATTTTTATCTGATTGAAGTGCGAATACGCCAACAAAAAACTACGATTCAGACTAATACTTTCGTCACGTTTTTCGAGTACCCATTTCTTGCCGTCGTTACTATTTTTGAGTGTTACGGGAAAGAACAGCAATGGACAACGCACCACCGTACCATCAGAAAGTTTTCCTTTTACAAACGGATAGCCCACATACAAATCTTCTGCCCCACGTTCTTGTTCAATAAACGCCTCAGTTCGGGCTATTTTTCTTAGAATTTTACTCACTTCGTTTACTTTTTCCAAACGACTATCCAACACATCGCAGAGCGGAATCTGCGATTTTTGGGCAATCAATTGATTGATGTACTCGAACGAAGGTTTATTATCCAGAAAATCAAGTTGGTGTAAATCAAGAAATTGCTCTTGAGGCAAACTTAACAACAACAACGAACGATTGCGTGAAGTAAGATTTGTAAGCCGACGGAGGTATGTTTTGAGGAGTTTTTGCATAGAACAAAGATAATTACAGCAAACCTTTTATCCACCATAAACGCTTTTTAACATTTTTTATTTGTGATTCATCGTTTCAACTATTTTATTCGTTATAGAATGCGGAGTAGTGATTTCACTTCTGCCTATTATTTGCACAATTAATCTAACAAAAAATTATGTTAAAAAACTATTACCGAACCCTCAACCTCAAGCAACTCATCGTGATGATGCTTGTAGGTATTTTCTTAATGGGTAGCGAAGCTTTCGCACAGAAAAAAGAGAAGAAAAAACACAAAAAGAAAGGAAAAGTTACGGCTGTTGAAGAAAAAGCCCCAATTCCTGCACCCGTAAAAGTTACTTCGGTGGAAGGTATCACCGAATATTTACTCGGCAATGGCCTTCGAGTTTTGCTTTTTCCTGACCCATCAAAGCAAACAGCTACTGTAAACATCACGTATTTGGTTGGCTCACGCCACGAAGGATATGGCGAAACGGGTATGGCTCATTTGCTTGAGCACATGGTGTTTAAAGGTTCGACCAAACACACCAATATTCCACAAGAATTGACCGACCACGGTGCCAGACCAAACGGAACAACGTGGCTCGACCGCACCAATTATTTCGAGACTTTTGCCGCTACCGAAGAAAATCTCCGTTGGGCCTTAGACCTCGAATCCGACCGTATGATAAACTCATTTATCAAAAAAGAAGACCTCGAAAAAGAGTTTTCGGTGGTAAGAAATGAGTTTGAATCGGGCGAAAACGACCCTGAAAGTGTACTAAGCGAACGAGTAATTTCGACGGCTTACTTGTGGCACAATTACGGAAACTCAACCATTGGCTCGCGTGAAGATATTGAGCGAGTGCCGATTGATAATTTGCAGGCTTTCTACAAAAAATATTACCAACCCGACAATGCAATTTTGTTGGTAGCTGGGAAATTCGACGAAGCAAAAGTACTAAAAATGATAAATGAGGAATATTTTGGCGGTATTCCTCGCCCGACTCGCAAGCTGCAACCAACCTACACCGTTGAGCCTGTGCAAGATGGCGAACGTTCGGTAACGCTTCGTCGTGTGGGCGATGTGCAAGCCATTGGTGTGGCCTATCATATTTGTTCAAACAGCCACCCAGATTATCCAGCTTTAGATGTTTTGCAAGGAATCTTGACCAGCCAACCTGGCGGAAAACTCTACAAAGCATTGGTTGAAACTAAACTTGCTTCGAGCCTTTATGCCTATTCGTTCACGAATAAAGACCCAACGTTTTTCTATTTCGGACTAAGTGTGTTGAAAGAAAAGAATTTGGACGATACCAAGAAAGCATTACTAACGATGCTCGATGGCGTAGGCACAATGGAATTTACGAAGGAAGACGTAGAACGTGCCAAAAATGAAGCACTAAAAGGCTTGGAATTGACGCTTCGCAACAGCGAACGTGTAGGTTTACAAATGAGCGAATACATGGGTGCGGGCGACTGGCGTTTGATTTTCATCTACCGTGATGCTCTCGAAAAAATTACGGTTGATGATGTAAAACGTGTGGCAAAATATTACTTCAAGCCATCGAACCGCACGATTGGGGTGTTTATTCCAGAAGAAAATCCTGACCGTGTAAAAGTACCTGAGTCGCCAGATGTAGATGCGTTGGTGAAAAACTATAAAGGTCGTGCGGTAGTGGCACAAGGCGAAGCCTTCGACCCATCACCTGCCAATATCGAAAGCCGCACCAAGCGTGGACAAGAGCCAAACGGTTTGGAATATGCCTTATTGCCAAAATCGACTCGTGGAAACTCCGTAAGAGCCAATATCACCCTTCGCATGGGCGATGAGCAAAGCCTACAAAACAAGGCTACGATTTCGCAATACACCGCTTCGATGTTGAATAAAGGGACAAAAACCTTGAGCCGTCAGCAATTAAAAGATACGCTCGATAAGCTCAAATCGCAAGTAAATATCGGTGGTGGTGGAAACAATGTGGGTATAAGCATTGAATCAACCAAAGATAATTTACCGAAAGTTTTGGCGATTGTGAATGACATTTTGAAGAACCCTGTATTTGATGAGAAAGAATTTGAAACCATGAAACAAGAGATTTTGGCTCAAGTTGAATCTCAAAAAAGCGACCCACAGGCTTTGGCGTTTACGTCGTTCCAACGCATGATGAATCCTTACCCGAAATCGGATGTGCGTTATGTGCCGACGATTGAAGAAAGTATCGAAAACAACAAAACCGTAAAACTCGAAGACGTGAAGAAGTTCTATACCGATTTCTACGGTGCTTCGGCAGCTACGATGTCGGTTGTGGGTGATTTTGATGAAGCGGCTGTTCGTAAAAGTATTAGCACCTATTTTGGTAATTGGAAATCTCCTGTGCCATTCAAACGTATTCAGGCGGTTTACCAAGAGATTTCACCTTCAAACAATGCCATCAAAACTCCTGATAAAGCTAATGCACTTTTCTTAGCGGGTCAGAATCTGCCTTTACAAGAAACCGATGCCGATTATCCTGCTTTATTGATGGCTAATTACATGCTCGGTGGTGGATTTTTGAGTTCACGTTTGGCCGTTAGGATTCGTCAGAAAGAGGGTATTAGTTATGGCGTTGGTTCAAACGTATCGGGTAGCCCGTTCGATAAATCGGGTAGTTTCATGACTTACGCCATTTATGCTCCAGAAAATGCCGAGAAACTCGAAAAAGCATTCTACGAAGAAATAGAGAAAGTAGTAACCGAAGGCTTCACGGCTGACGAATTGAAAGCTGCTAAATCAGGTTGGTTGCAAAGTCGTAGCGTTTCTCGCTCGCAAGATAACGAACTTTCGAGTCGCTTAAACAACTACTTGTACTACGACCGTACGCTTGCATTTGATGCTGAATTTGAGAAAAAAGTGGAGACTCTTACTCCTGAGCAAGTAAACGGAGCAATCAAGAAATTTATCGACCCTAAGAAGATTTCGATTGTAAAAGCGGGCGATTTTGACAAAAAACCTGCTACTGGCACTCCTGCTACTGGCGGAGTTTCGGGCAGTGGTAAAAATTAAAAAGCCTCTCCAACTCCCCAATGGGGAGAGTTTAACCCCTCTAATATTTCGATTATTAGAGGGGTTTTATTTTTATTGTTTCGTACATTTGTGGTCTAAATTTTCAGTAAATGGACACTAAATTTCTACGTCATATTGCCATTTCTTTGGCCGTAACGGCTTTGGTAGTTTATATTATTTATCACAGTATTGGCTCGGGAGCATACTTGATGATGTCGGCTTTGGCCCTTTCAAGTTTTCTGATTGGCTATTTGGAGCCACACCGTGGCTGGATACTGGCACTTATGCAAGTGGCTATTTTATTGAGCGTTTATTTCTTAAAAACTTTTACACCCGTTAGTGCCGATATGGCCATGTTTGGCACCTTTGCAGGCTGCGGAATATCGTTGGTTTTTAGCTTTGTAGCTGGGCGTTTGGCAAGGTTATTTGAGAAATCATTTTGTAGAACAACCACATCGGCAGCGGCCGACCGTCGCCGACGCGGTTGCTCTACTTCTTGGCATTGAGTTTTCTCAATTCGTCACGAATATCAATCAATAAATCATCTACTTGTGGTTTAGCTTCTGTATTTTGTCCCAGGGCTTTCAGAAAAAAGTATAGAATCGTACCAACAACCACAAAATCAAACGTGGCTTGTAGGGCTTCTCCCCAACCAATTTTTACGGTTAAAACCTCGGCATATCTATCTTTCAGATTAACCCCTCCTACCAATACACCCACCAAAGGCATAAAGATTTTATCAATCATTGCCGAAATAATTTTCTGAAAAGCCGTACCGATAACCACCCCCGTAGCAAGGTCGATGATATTGCTACGCATCAAAAATAATTTGATTTTTTTCACCATGATATAGTTTAATTTTTATTCTCTTTCGTCCATTCCCTAATCATATTCCCGCCCGTTGGAATCCAATCAGAAACTTTTGAGATAACAGTTGGAGCTACTTTTTTCATAGCAGGGTAAGTAAGCGATTCCTTTGTGAGTTTTTCAGGAAGGTTAATATCAATACTCGACATCAACCACAAAAACGTACTGATACCAAAAAGCCATGTGAATACCCCTACCATTGCTCCTGCAAAGCCATCAATTGTACCCAAAATCGTAAAACGCAACGCACGACGGAGCATCCAGCCCATTTTGTTAATCAAGAAAATTGTCGGAAAAAAGATAACAGTAAAACTCAAATAAGGTAAGAAGCGATTGGCAAGGTTCTCACCGATAACAGGGGCAATCATATTCATGCCATAACCCAAAAACTTAAAGCCAATAACAATCGCAACAATAAAAGCAGCAACTCCGATGATTTCGATAAAAAGTCCTTTTTGGTAGCCACGATAAGCCCCATAAAGTAGTGGAAGGATAAAAATAAGGTCAAGCACGTTCATAAAATTGTAAATCTTTTGGCAAAGGTACTACTATGTACAAAGAAGGCACAAAAATAGGGCAATTTTCATAATTGCCCTACGAGGTATTAGTTGGATGGTTATAAAACTCAAAATTCAATCGGAATACCTTCAAGAGCGGTTTCTTCGTCGGGTAAAATTTCGTTGTTATCCCAAATACCCGTCAGTAAGGTTTCTGAGTAGGAATATGGCAAACCATTTTCGAGCATCAATTGGTTTGCTTCAAACGATTCGTATTCATAATTGTTAAATTTATACGAAAATTGCCCATCGGTATCATCTAAAACCATGTACCAAACTCGGGCTGTGCCATCATTGGCGGGCATTCCAATCACGCCCGCATTAAGCCAATATTTACCGTCACGCACATCGGCAAATGGTAACCCACAATGCCCCGCCAACACCACATCGGCATCTGTTTTGGCAAAATTTTGTGCTTTTATTTCCCAGTCAGTTGATTTAAAAACAAACTCCGAAATATTATCATAAGAGCCATGAATGACATCAATTTTTTTATCGGCATATTCAAAACTGATGCGTTCGGGAAGTTGTGTAAGGTAATTTAAGTTTTGCTCGGTCATTTGCATCACGGCAAACGGAAACCATTGTTTCGAGAAAATATCACAGCGACTGCCCTCTTCAAAATTACAGCCGCAATCATCAGTACCATTGATGAGGTTTTGCTCAACATTACCCTGAATACCCCAAATACCCCACTCTTCAATGAAATCTATGCACTCGCTGGGCGAAGCACAATACCCTACAATATCGCCCGTAGAAATAATGTTGCTGGGCTTTATTCCTTCGGATTTGGCAATTCGATATAATTCTTCTAAGGATTGGTAGTTAGAATAAACTCCGCCAAAAACCAAAACCTTTCCGCTTAATCGACCAATATTTTTAGTTAGCTGACTCAATTTTTTTCTTGAATAAAATCGGTAATAAAAAAACAATAAAACAGGCAATCGTGCCAAAAAGGTTGATGCTTAGCAAGTCGGCATACTTTCCGTCTGATAAGTGCATAAATGCTGGCACGGGATAAAAAACTAACCAAAATCCGAACAACATGCCCAAAATTACTGAAGCAAAATAGGAAATTTTGGGAGCATCGAGATTCCAGCATACAAATATAGGAGCTAACCCCATCACCATTGTACCACTGATGGTGGTAGCCGATAAAATTTCGGGATTAAAGAAAATCGGAATTGTACCAAAGACCGCAATGGCAATCATGGTCAAGCGAGCTTTTGATACGCTGATGCCTTTTTCGTTGAGCAAATCAATATGCACTAATTTGGCGGTTGAGGTAAACGTAGAGTCAATCGTGGCGGCGGCCGAGGTAAGCATGATGGTATTCATAACCAAGAGCAAAACTGTACCGAAAAACTTAGCTACCCCAATCGTTGCTGGTGCTTCTAATCCTTTCATTTTGGCAAAAATTCCTACAAAACTAAATAATATGATACAACTTGCCCCGATGACCGTTGCCCACAGATACGATTTGAGCGTGGTTTTCGGGCTTGAAATAAAACCTCGGTCAGTAAGAATGGGGTCGTGAAAAGGATAGCTTAATACTTGAATCAAAGCCACCAAAAGCAGATTGACACCTTGAGCCATCGACCAGTCGCCACTTTTCACAAATGTTTTTACTCCTCCATCGGTTTCTGGAATAATAATACCCAAAATCATGACCATCAACAACACAAAAAATGCCATTTGAATAAGGTCAGTAATGATAGAAGTTCGCATTCCGCCTTTGAGTGTGTAGGCGAGCGTGAGTAAGGTAAAAACCGAAAGCGAAGCAAAATAAGGCACACTGCCTTTTTCGCCAAAATAGCTTCCGACAATCATGGTATTCGACCAAATTTCGTTGAGTAATCGGAAGCCTATCAGAATCGTAAATAGGATAATTGCTCCTTTGCCGTATTTGGTCTGTAAAAAATGATGAATGCTTTTGTATTGACCTTTGGTTCGCATTCGGTAAATGATAACGCCCGCCACCAAAAACGACAAATAATAACCAGCGTAGGCTACACCACCCACAATCCCAAATTGATAGCCCAAATCAGCGGCATTGGTAATAGATTTGGCAAATAACCAACAGATAACCAAACTACTCGTGAGCAAAAAAGCACTGGGCGGTTGGTCGTTGTGGCTTCCTCTAAAAAAATCATTAACTTTATTCGACCACGGAGATACCCAAAATAGCACAACGTTGACTGCTATCAAGATTATCCATTGCCACGTAAGTGTACTCATATTGTTTATTTTTAACGGTGTGTTTTGAAAACTCAACCTCGAAGGAGTGAAAGGATTATAGACTACCGAAACGACATTATAAACTTATTTCATCCCTTCGGGATTGAAATATTTACAAATACTTTCTTTGCTATAATATTATCATCCCTTCGGGATTTTTAACTCACAAGCATTAACATGAATCTAATCGACAACTTTTAATTGACTGTAAGACAATCAACTCACTGTGGACTACTAATTATCCCACCAAACTGGTGAATTAATGCTATTTTTATTGGTTTTTTCGGCTGCTGCCTTGAAATTTGCATTGTTTAGGGCATCTTCGGTGGTTGGGTAAGGCATACGAACGGGAATCAGATTTTGATTCAAACTTGCCGAAATTGTTTTAAGTTTCGGGAAACCCGTGCGGCGATATTCATTCCAGCCTTCGTATCCATTGATAACATTAGCTATCCATTTTTGCGTAATTATCTGCTCAATCGGGTTGGCGTTTGCTACTTTATAAGCCGCTGGACCAGTTTTTAAGTAATTTTCTGGTAAAATCGAATACCAATAATCAAAGGCTTGTTTTACGCCCGTTTCGTAGAAAGTCTTGGCATCAGCACTGATAAAACCTTTTTCGGCAGCTTCGGCCAGCAAGAAATTCATTTCAAAACTTGTCAAAAAATTGGCCTTCAAACGACCTGCATCTTCTCTAAAAATTCTTCCCGAAAACGAATAATTTCCCACCGAAATAGAAAGTTTTGAGGCATCTGGGCCATTCAACAGGCCTTTATACACATTGGTATTATTGGCAGTTGGGCGAAATAAGACTTGCTTACGTGGGTCATCAAGTTTGGTCAGAATTTCATCCATTGTTTCCGACATGATGAACAAATTGAAGTCACCAATACGAGCCGTTGCCATTCTAAAATTATTGGGTTGCGAAGCCGTAAAGGCATACACCGCATTTTGAGTAGCATCTTTGATATAATCTCCGTCTGCAAAAATTTGCTTCAATTGGTCTGCCACATTTTCTTTGGCCGATGCACGCATTAAATATTTGAATTTCAATGAATTAGCAAATCTTCTCCATTTCGTCAAATCGCCATTGAAGATAATATCTCCTTGCAATTTTGTTGCTCCTTTATAATTCGTAATGGCTGTAATTGCC
>JACCDQ010053238.1_pt1 | contig 18181 bp, 29 predicted proteins | sample 7446031 | NCBI WGS metagenome assembly JACCDQ01 (sample SAMN15323442, study PRJNA562643) | freshwater metagenome | isolation source: river surface water | place: USA:Blue River Watershed | collected 2017-08-17
ACCTTCTTTATTTTTAGCAAATACATCTATCATAATTTCATGTTCACCGCAAATAGGTACATGAGGTTCAAAATCGTCTACTAGTTTTTGCAACTGCTTAATTAATTCTTTTGTTTTCATAGACGGAAAAGCCCTGCTAAGCATTACGTCTAGCAGGGCTTTTGTTATTAACCTAGTTCGTTAACGGCTTCTTTATCTGTGTCGGCACTTTGTTCGTCGTCGCCACCGCTAGTAATTTTCTCTAGCAAGGCTTTGATTTCGTCGGCGGTAGGGCGGGGGTACTTGTCGTCAATAGACTTGGCGGCATCGGCCAGTTCACGCTCAGTTTCTGTAAGAGCACGAGGCTTACACTTTAAAACCATCAAATCGTAGCTAACGTTAAATGCCAGAGGCCCGGTTTTAGAACGCTTAAACACAACATCCCAACCCGTATCAGGGTCTGTAGGATCGCCCAAATCTTCTGCTGCGGTCAGGATAGACTCAAACAGCTTCTTTTTCAGATTAAGGGCAACTACTTTGCCGTTCTTAACGTCAATGCAATTAACCACGTAGCTCCAGCTGCACTTAGCTTCTGGGAAGAACGCCTGAACGTGATCTACTTCTGCATTATCGAACTTTTCCTTTTCACGACTAAACGCCAGGCACTCTACAGGAATATCCTTGTTGTTAGAGCCTTTTAGCCAGTAGACGTAACGAGGCAAAACACCTCCAATAAGTCGTACTACGTTTTCGCCGTCTTTGTACTCAAAAGCTTCAACTTTGTTTGATTGTGCTTTGCCTTTGGTATTTTTGAAACTGATTGCCATATTATTCCTCGTACTTAAAGTAAATTTTATTTTCTGTAATTTTGATCAAAGGGTTTGATCTGATGTTGCTTAATTCAATATCTGGAAAGAAGCTCAAGTCTAAGAATTTGTGCCCGTACAATTTATACTGTAAATAGTCTCTGCGTCCGGCCAATCTAATGACTTGAGCTTTCCAAATAATATCTGTTGTCTTATCTTCAAAGAACTTTTTAGGGTTAAGTAAAAAGCTAGACCCTGCTAAGTTTTTTAGTGGTTTGTGTTTGCTATTTGATTTTTTAGGTAATGTTTCCTTTTTATACCAACTATGCAAAGCCTTTACCATGTAAAATGGATCACATGATGTTTTTTCCTCTAAAAGAATTACATTGAAAAAGAGAGTGCTCATTACTAACTTTCAAACTATATTATAGCAAAATTGACAATGCGTCGCAAGTCAAAATTTTAGATGGTTAGTACTTCCCAGCCCTTTTTCAAGTATAAAGCTAACCTATCATTGTTTTGTTTTTTATCCGCCCAACCAGCAAACTGCATATCTAATACTTCTGGAGGTTCCATTTTACCTTCCATCGGACGCTGAATACGTCCTACAATTTGCTCTAGTAGAGAGTCGTTACTCATAGGTACGGCTAGTATAACGGAACTAAGTATATTTATTGAGATGCCTTCTGAAAAGATTTGCCTGCTACCAGCAACGCACATTTTTTCTCTGCTGAGAAGTTGCTGTTTTGCAAGGTCTCTTTCCTCTTTGCTTGAGGAGCCTGTAACAAGAACGCAAGTTTCGCCGACATACTCTGATACCTCTTTAAGAAATTCTACTCTATCTGCAATAATTAATACGGAGTGGCCTTTGCTTATTTGAGCAAGTGCAGCTGCCGCAACAAATTTAACATAATTCTTATCGTTAACAAGTTCCGTTATCTTATCTACCCATGTAGCTCCTGGCTTAAGAGTTATATTAGTTTTTATTAGCTTTACTATTGGTGTTTGTGTATCGGCCTGTGGCGGCTTAAACACTTGAGTACCAAAGTAGTCTTGGAACAACTTATGCTTACCATCTTTTCTTATCATTGTTCCTGATAGAGCTATACGGTATCTGGCATACAGCGCATCAATTGTTTCTGTAAATGTAGTAGCTGGGCAATGGTGTGCTTCGTCCAGTATTATAGTGCCAAACTCTTTAGCAATTTTAGTAATATGCTTATTAAGGCTTTGGATGTTAGAGATTACTATAAAGTGATCCTCTACATCATACGCACCACTACCAATAACCCCTACCTTACAGTTAAATAGATTTTCAGCTTCTTCAATCCACTGGTCCCTAAGGTTGGTCGTATGAGTAATTACTAAAGTCTTTTGGCCTAGCTTTTTTGCTACGTGTAAAGCTGTAAAGGTCTTACCCCAGCCAACTAAGGCGTTAATGAAGCAATTGTCTGTAATTGCTTCATACACCGGCACTTGTGCTTCGCGTAAAGGAAACCTCGGCTCTGGGAATGGTACTGGGTTTAATACTCTACGATCATCAATCTCAAAACCTTCCGGTATTAAGTCAGTTCTACACTGCGGTAGGGATAGAATCCCTTTTGGCAATGACTTATATGTTTTAACAGTCTCTACACTAGCAATATGTTTGCCACCTATTGCTTTAGTAAACTTATAAGTTAAAGACTTAACAATATTCTTTACTGATACCTCGCCAGGGTTATCCATGTAAATACGGTTACTAATAATTGCTTTTGGCATCTATATCAGCCTCCACGATTCTGCGTGTTGTTCTTCTGTCAAGCCGTATAAAAACCTACCGCCTACCCAGTTTTCTACTAATGTTGCATACTTGATAGATTCATCAGGCCTATATAGGACTTTGAACCTTTGAGGTATACCTTTAATTTGAATAATTGCACCCATACCCTTAGCCGGCAAAACTTGTTCAATCTTATAACTTCGCAGTTTGGCGCGGGTGGATTTTTTGTAGAAGAAAACTTTTCCCATACTATCTATCCACCAATGCTTCCCTGACATTTTTACTAAGTCAGCCAAGAAGAATACACATCGTTTTAGAGGATAAGTCGGAGCGCCGGCGGCTTTCAGCCGCAATCTTCTCCGACTTAGGGTACTGTCCTCTAAGTTAGTATCATCAACTATACGCACCCTAGTTTTTAACTCAGCAGTGTCTAAATTAAAGGACTCGCTCATGTAGTAAACAAGTCCTAGCCCTTTTTCAGGTTTATTAGTGTTTAGCCGAAATACGGGAAAGCTTATCTCCGATAAGTTCATAGTAGTCCTCAAACTTACCAAAGCTGTAGTCGTCTCCAATATCCTGATCCACTCCAATTGGAGCACCAGGAATAGAGCAATTCCAGTCTTTTTGAGTGTTTTTCTTCAAAATCTGGCAGTATTCCTCCACCTGATCTTCGCGTACTAGAGCCACGATAGAGTCATGTACCAACATGAAAATCTTAGCGTCTAAGCCCTTTTCTTTTATTTCATTTGCAGTATCCATTGCACCCAGCAAGTTAACATCAGAAGCTAGACTTTGTACTTCTGAGTTAATGCCACTACGTACTTCGTGAGCCGCAATACCTTTATCAGCTGAGAATACGTTAGGAAGTCTGCGCTTACGCCCAAAGAAACTATATGTAAACCCATTAGTCTCAATAAACGCCTTACGAGAATCTAACCATTTCTTTAGCTTACTAAAGCGCTTAAAGTATGCCTTAATATCTTCCTGAGCTTGCTCAACAGGATAATACTCCCCCGTTGCTTTAGTAACTGTTTCAGATACCTTTTTAGCTCCTGAGCCATACAAAATACCAAAAGAAATGGCTTTTGCACTTTGACGCATTGCTGGATACAGTTTCTTAACATCTTCTACAGGACACGGTAGAGAGAAAACCATATGAGCAATTGTACTGTGGAAGTCGCCACCTGACGAGAAAACCTTTTGTAGGTTAGTATCGCCAGATAAAACTGCCGCATAGTACATCTCAGCAGTTGTCAAGTCTTGCGAAACAATCTTATAACCAGCAGGTGCCTTAATACATCCTTTAATGATTGGATCGTCTCGGGGGATTTGCTGGGCATTAAATTTACCACTACTAGACAGACGCCCAGAGGTAGTAAAAATAAGGTTAAAATTAGTCCTAATTCGTTCATCTTTATCTAACTCCGGCAGAATCTTACTAATATATGTATTCTGTATCTTTGATAGCTGTCGCAATTTTAACAAAGCGGCAGGTAATGGGTGTACTTCTGACAGCTGCTCTAGTACTTCCGCATCTGTAGAGATAGCTCCAGCTTTAGTCTTTTTACCTGTAGACTCTAAGCCTAAGTAATCGAACAGGACAACCCTAAGCTGCATCACGCTGTTAGGATTAAAAATCTTGCCAGCGTCTTTTTCAAACTGTTTAATAGCATCATAAGCGTAAAGAGACTCTTTAGCTTCCCAAATCTGAGAAGTTAAGTAGCCATCAGCTGCTGACATACGCTCTCTACTAATAGGGATTCCTACTTCCTCCATATCCATGAGGAATAGTGTACCATTAATTAGCAAATTCTTGTAAACCCATAGCAGTTTGTCATTTTTCTGCAACAAGGGCCAGAATTTCATGAACAGTTCGTAAGTTACTCCAGTGTCCTTTGCAGCGTATATAGCAATGGTATTAAAAGGAATAAGATCATATGTAAAATCTTCCTGTAAAATACCGTGAGAGCTACAGTACTGTTTCTTGAAATCATCTAGTTCGGAGTCGTAGTCGCCGTAGTCGGTATACTTTAGAGCCAGCTGTTTCAGGCCGTGTGAGTCGTTTTCATCCAGAGCATAGTGCATAACCATAGTGTCGTGCACGCGATCTCTAGGGAAATCAATTCCAAGATGGTATTTAATCATCTTGAAGTCAAACTTCATGTTATGGAATACTGTGTAGAACGTATTAGCAATTTTTTGTAGTAGCTCTATGCATAGCTCATCCAAACAGTCAGTAAGAATATAACGACCATGCTTAGGCTTATAACTAAGAGATACGCCAAGAACGTACCCGTCTCGCGGATATAGAGCTGTAGTTTCTGTGTCCCAGGCAACGTAGCCTTCGGCATTTTCGAGAATCTCTCTAAGAAATCGTTTTGCTTCATTAGTGTCATCAATACCCTTAAAGTCTCCTACAACTGAAGGTTTAATCTCTCCGTTGTAAATTTTTATAATTTTATCTACTGCTCGCTCAAAGTCTGGCCGACCCTCTGGTTTAAAAGATAGCATTGCTGGATTAGTGATGCAAACGAACTTATCGTTAATAAGCATACCAGCCATTGTAGTCACGCTTGTGACCTTTGCATACTCTTTAGCGGCCTCTGAACCTACTAGAATTACTAGATCGTAATAGTCTAGATCAATTTCTAGCGTAACATCTTTTTTCAGCAGTTTTGTTACTGCTACTTGGCTCATGTGAAAATTTTCAAACTCGAACGGGAAGTAGTCGCTATAGCGTGTACGGTTTGGAGCTTTATCAATAATTGCGACTTTTTTCATTTATTTCCTTTATTATAGTGGAATGTACTATTTACGAACATACTCTGCAATAGAGCGAATATCTTCCTCTCCCAGCTCTCCTGGGTCTGTGTCGTCTGGTAACTTTATAATTTCTACTACAAAGCCATCTTCTTCAATTAGCGGCTTTAGGGTCTCTGCTGCTTTTTTACCAGCCTCATCGCCGTCAAACATAATAAATATGTGTGTAATACCCTGTGCCCTAAAAGGTAATAGTTTCTGCTTAGTATCTTTGTGTAATGTATTAGTACCAAAACAGCAGATTGCATTAGTCAAACCCTTATCGTAAAGGTTCAGCATATCAAATATACCTTCAACTAATACAACCGATTTAACACTCTTTGGCGCTGCGGAGGGAAATAGCGGCATTACTACGCCGCTTGGGTAATTTACGTATCTTGGGTTACCATCCGACAAAATATGTCTAGCTACGTATACGACTGTCTTACCAGTAATATCTTTAATTGGAAAACATAACCTGTCTGCTAGTTTTTCTTCGCTATTAGTATAAAAGGCCTCAAACTCTCGTAAGGTCTTAGCACTTACGCCCCTAAAAGACTTTGTATAAGGCTGTGCGCCTTTTGGCAAGTCTAGGCCTGTTGAGCTGCTTTTTATAACTGCCATCTTTTCTTTTAGCTTAGCTACCCTAATAGGGGTTTGGTTAGTAAATACCCCAAAGTACTTAAACAAGTTACCCTTAAAGTGGCACGCAAAGCAATGAAAAGACCCCGTTACCTTGTCAATTCGCAAGCTAGGGTTTGAATCAGGATGTTCTGGATTCAGACACTTTATAAGGTAATCTCGGCCACTTACAGTGAATCCTAGATTCTGCTTTTGAATTAAGTCTAGTACGGGGTCTATCATGAGTAATCACCATTTATTTGCCCTAATAGGTATGCTTTTACCACCTTAGGGTCAGTATCGAGCACAGTATTAGGGCTTTGATTATTAAATGCTTTATTTGGGCTTGTCCACCACCTCTCTACTAGGTCTTCGGAACCTAGTAGAGATAGCAGTATTGTGTTAAGGTTTTCTTTTAAGTGTGCCATGGCAGGTCGGTTGCTGCTTCTTGTGGAGCTGTAGAGTCCTCTACAGGCTTATCTTTCCCGGCTTTCTTTATTTTTTCTTTAGGTGCTGTTGAGGCAGGCTTATCAATAGACTGCGGCGATATACGTAAGGTATCCCAGTCAATTGGGCAAGTAAACGCCATCTCTTTGCCACCACGGATTTTTGTAGTTTCAAAGGAAACGGCTTGAGCATCTTTGTCGTGGGCTTCCATGACAAGTGCAATATCTGCGGCGTCAAGTAAGCCTTTGGCAAACCGTGCCTCTCCGCTAGCATCAATCTGGTAAGGTGAAACCATAACGATTTCGTACTTACGAGCAAGGTTTTTGAGCTTTTTAGACACCTCAATCTGTGGCTTCCAATCATACTGATCTGAACCTTCTAGGACGATTTGGTTAACGTAGTCTACTACTACGACTTTTAACTTATCGCCAAACTTGGCTTTTGCTTTACCGATATGTAAGTCAATACTACTAATAGTAAGATCTCTATCGTCAACGATAATCATTTGATTATCTTGCTTTAGGGTATAATTTCTAAGCAGGTCGTGCTCAAACTTATACTGATCTCTATGACGCATAAACTCTTGCACAGTATCGCCGGCGTCTTGAAACATCCCTGCGCGAGCTTTGACCACTTTAAGTATCTCTTCGTCTGTCAGCTTGCGCTGCTTTAGGTTCTGAAGGTTTACGTTGGCCAAAATAGCCAGGTTACGCTCCATTGTTTCTTTAGCAGTCATTTCAATACTGAAATATAGACTACTGTTTCCAGCTTCATACTGACTAACAAATATGTTGCTGGAAGTAATTGACTTGCCAGAGCCGCGTTTACCGCCAATTAAAATTAATTCCTGTCTAGCTACACCGCCTAGTACGGCATCGAACGTATTATTAAGGCCTAAATATACTCGTTCTTTTTCCAAATCTTCTGCTGGCTGGAACATTAGCATATCAGCCATTGTGAAAACTTTTTCGCTAGAATGTGTCTTTTCTTCTATTGTAAGGGCTATCTCTGCTAGCCCGTCTTTTATTTCTGCAGTGTCGTAAAGCGGTAGTTTATCTACAAATTTATCTAATAGCTTTATTGTTTCATTCTGAGTGTACTGGTCTATTAAAGCATCCAGGGCAACTTCAGCACTAACTTCTGGTAATTCAGTAAGGCGGAGAGTGGCAAGCGTCTTAGTAGCGGGCCCCTCCCTCAAAGTTAGTTCGAGATCCTCGAATGATGGCAAAGCACTATACTTTTCATAATGCTTATTTATCGCACTGTAAAGGGAGGTGAACGCTGAGTCTAAGTACACTAACTTAAGCTTAGCCCATATGTCTAAGTTCCTCTCAGTTAGTAGCTTACTAAGGACAACAGCTGATACATCCATATTAACTTACTTTCGATTCATTATCAACTATTACTTGATCTAAAATTTCTGTAAGCTTATACAAAATTTGAGACCTTAGTTTCTGTAACGAGGAGTGGTAATCTGCGTTCTTTTCAAATAACAGACTTAACTGTTCGTGAGTCGCTAACTGCTGAATACCAAAGTATATATGGTCATAAGCAATGCTAGATTCAGGCATAACTTCTACCTGTACTTGCTTGCCATAATTATTAACTGCTTGCTTAACTACTTCTTCTACCGTAAATGAGTCTTGATCTACATACGTGATATTTACTCGCATTGTAATCCTTAAAGTGAAAAAGGCTGGGAGCCTTGTGGATTCCCAGCCTTACGGTAGTTAAAACTACTCTAATTAAGCGGCAGCTTTAGCTTCAGCTTTAGCTTTTTTGTCAGCACCTTTGTAGTCAGCTACGTTGATACCACGACGAGTCAGCAAGGTACGCAGACCACGTTCAGTTTTATCAACAGCTGCTGCAATCTCAGCAACAGTCATAGTAGCGATTTTGTCGCCCAAAGCAGTCACAGGATCAACCTGAGTGCTTGCGTGGCTTTCGCGCTGTGCTGGAATCTTAGCAATCTGACCTTTGCGCATCAGGCTAAGAGCCTTACCGCGAGTGGAAGCGACGGTCTTGTTAAGTGCGCTAGCAATATCTTCAATGAAGGCACCACTGTCAGCCAATTTAACAAACTTAACTTCTTCTGCTTCTGTATATGTACGAGCAACTTCGATTTTCTCAGCAGGCTTAACCGAACCGGTCAGTTCCAAAGCCAGCAGTTTACCTTGAACTTGTTTTGCGGTGAATTTACCACCAGCAAAGTTTTCTGCGATTTCTTTGTATGTCAAGTTACCAGCATTAGCAGCAACAAATGCAGCCAGATCAGCACCTTCAGATTCGGTAAAGGCTGGAGCTTTTTCTTTAGCCATAGAAGCTACTTCTTTGTCCAACTGACGCAGTTTAGAAGCTACTGAGCGTACAGTGTAGTCTTCACCAAGTTCTTGTGCAGCACGCTCAACCGAAGCAGCGCTAACGGGGGATTCGTTACCCACGATAGACATAAGAGTTGCAACAGCGGCGTCAGACCATTTTTTGTTTGCGGTTTTATCTGTCATATTATACTTTCAAAAGATTTTCTATATTAGAAATGATTGGAATACCGAGAGACTCGGCTTTGGAACGTTTTGTACTGCCTTTATCGCCTTCATCAACCAAATAATCGGTAGCTTTCGTTACTGATTCTACTATTTTGTAGCCCGCATCTTCTAGTGCTTTGTATGCTTCTGCTTTGGTTTTATAAGTAGTTAATTTACCTGTTATGCAAACAGTTTTGCCATTTGCATTAGCTGTGGTACGCTGTTCGGATTTGAAACTAAAAGGAAGAAATTGTCTCATTTCCGGCAAATCAGTCTCTATCCATGAGACAAGATTAGCTGTTACTTTATCACCTAAACCTGCTTGTTTACAAGTTTCGGTAGTAATTTCGTCAATACTAGAAACTACAGAACATATTTTTGTGGAAGCCGTGTTACCGACCAAAGGTATGGCGAAACTCGCTATTACAGTTGCCAAATCCGCATTTTTAGCTTTATTAATTTCATCAAGCAATTTTGTAGCGGTTGTCTTACCTACTGCACTAACCAGTTCGTCATAATCTAAATAAAACAGTTCTGTAATATCAGCTAGATTAAGTTTTTCAATAGTCTTTGGGCCGAATCCTTTAATTCCTAGTGTTTTTGTAAAATGCTCGAGTTTTTTATTTAACTGAGCACTGCACCCGCCGTTTTTACAGAAAAGCTGTTCGCCTAACATAATAAGGGGGTAATCACAACAAGGACAAAATTTTGGGATTTCGATTCGCATAACTATTTCAACGATTTATGTGTATATTATACTTGATTAAGGAGGCTTCCGCAAGTTGAAATTTTTCATGGTTTCCTAGGCGGAGGCATTGTAGTGACCTCTGGTTTATCCAGGGGTACGCGAATTTTGCACTTGCTAATATCTATCCTTGGGTCTTTAAGCTTTGGTATCGTGAGAATACATTGTGGAGGCCCTAGTATTCTACGCCCCAAAGCTGGATGTAAACATGAATATGTACTTTGCTCAAATTGTGTGCAGCAAATATTAAATGGCATCTGGAATCTCTAAAATATCTACTACTTGTTCGCAGTCAAAGAAACTATCTATAATTTCTTGTCGTGACATTTCTTCGGGTATAATGATTTGAAAGTATTTACAATACATTTGTTTCCATGCTTCGTCCAAAGACTCTGCTGATATAATCTGTATATTGTTAGTATTTTCGTAGTGGTTAAATATAGCAACTGCAAACTGTTTCATGCTTCTACCTTATGCGTAATACAGGGGATGATTTCACCGGCACGAATTACTGCAACTGTGTCACCAATCTCAATGCCTAAAGACTCGATAAATCCAGGGTTGTTCAAGGTTGCACGAGACACTAAAGCGTCACCAATATACACAGGCTCTAGGATAGCTACTGGAGTTACTTTGCCCGACTTACCGACTTGCCATTCTACATCTAGCAGTTTAGTTTCTACGTGTTCGGCACGTATCTTTAGAGCGTAAGCGCCTTTAGGATGCTTACTAGTGTAACCCATTTCTTCAAATACTGAGTTTTTGTTAGCTCGGAAAACCATCCCGTCGTTAGGGAAAATCTTTTCTAAGTCAAGTGCTTTACAGGTATTAAAGCCGTAGGAGTCTAGTGTAGACATATCACGGTTATGTGTATCTGTAAGATACGGATATACGCCGTATGCGTAAAAACTCAAAGCACGCTGACAGAACTCATCAATAGACTTTAGGTTAAGTGCACCGGCTGCGTAATTGCGTGCATTTTCAATATTAATAGGAGCTACTACTTCTCCGGTAATCTGCATACACAGCGGCACGCCTTCACTAGTAATATTAATAGGTACTAGTTTAGAAGCTAGAATTTTATCTGTAATGTCTTGACCTTCAATACCGTCTCCGCGAGTAAGAGCACGTACAAGAACACCATCAATATACAGCAAACTAATAGCTGCGCCGTCCAGCTTAATACTGGCACTAACATCGGAAATGCCCTGTAGTGGACGCTTAGTGCCTTCATCTTCGTAGTATTTCTGAAGGCTGTACATTTGTTTATAATGCTTGCCTTTCACGCCATCAACAGTAGCCCCTACAGCGTTATAATTAATACTGTCAGCAAGCGCATCAAACTGCTCGTCACTAATAATCGGCTTGCCTGCGTAGTATGCTTGAGAAGCAATATCTAGGTATTGTTTAATTTTATGACTCATTAAAAGTCTCCGTTGTAGAACCTAAGTTTATTAACAACACATGCATAGTCTCTAACACCACCCTTGGCATAAGTAAAAATGTGCAACTCCCCACCAATTTTAGCACACTTAGCACTTGCCTCTTGTACTTCAGAATAAGACTTAGTACAGCCAGCTAAGGCTAAAATTGAGATAATGATGATTATTTGTTTCATAGCCTATATTATACACTTTATGCAGCTTAGGGTCAAGTCTTTAATTTTTAGCGTATTTGTTCAGTTGCTTGAGCATACTGGAATCTGTAACAGGCTGATAATTACTTTTAGCTAAAGGTACAATGCAATGCTTGAAACTACGCGCAGCTTTTTCACCACAAGAGAGACAAGTGTGCCTACCGAGCTTCCATCGTGCGGCAGGTACTTCGTCAGAGCACTTAACGCAATAATACATAATATCTCCGTAAAGATAATATTATACACTTTTTGCGGTTTAGGGTCAAGTTTATATTTTTATACTTTAAACATTGAGTCTAATACAGCATCAATATCTTTTACACTATCTAGATCTCCGCGACTTGCTGCACGTAGTCGTATACCTAGTAGTGGCTTTCTAAACTCGCCGAATACTTCTTCGGCTATTAAATGTCTAGTACTATGTAAGCACTCTGTTAATATTTCAGACCTAGACATTCCTGTAAAATCGTCGTCTATTTCTACTTTAATACCTAACGTTGCTTGTAAAGCGTATGTTTTGATTTCATGCCCATATGCTCTATCTGTATCCCAATGTTCTTTAAACGAAGCATAATCAATAGGTACTGTTTTAACAGCCTTATTTAGCTGCACCTCTTTAATAGAATTAATTAACTTGCTCATCAGCTACCCTATTATAATAATGTTTAATTATTTCTTCACCCTCACCTTTAGCACAAATATCTAACAACCCATCTAACATACTGTATATGTTCTCTAAGGTGGCGGGTACGGAAATGCCTTCACGTGAAGGAACCCAATCACCCTCGTATGAAAGAAAGTATTTTCTTAATTGTATATAGGTGACTTCTTTGAAGTCGTTCACTACTAGACGAATCTGGAACCCTTTCTCCAGATTCTCGTCTATCAGCTTCTCGTATTGAATGTTTGAGTCCATCTGTAATCCTCGGCATAGACCAAAGGTTAATAGGCCCAAAACTTATATCAGGCCAGGAAATTTTCATAAACCACTACTATTTGGGACGTTTGGCGCCTGGAAAAGTTTAACCTTACCTTCGCGTATCTGCGCAGATAAGAAGTCCAAAAAGGCACGCATACGTGCTTCTCCTTCTTTATGGAACTTGCGTTTTTTGTATAACCAGTGGCTCATTGCTTTACGATCATACTTCATATTTTAACTCCTACTTTTCTAAGATGTTCTAAAGAGGCTAGTTCGTATGCTGGCTGGTATGCGGACTGCGAATGTTTCTCCCCTTGCAGCCATACACGATAAATCCAACCGCCGTGCCTAGAGTCTTTTTGTTCTGCATCGATACGTGCAGTAGTGTCGTACCTAGCGCTATACACAATCTCTCCAATTGCAAACCTTTCTCGAATTGCTGCATCCGGTATCAATTGAGGGTCGAAATATGTGTGTCCAGGTACTCGGATAGGTACAGCGTTATCCTCTAAAATCTTCTTAACGAATGAAGGGCTACGATATAGCGCCTTAGAGATAGCGTCAATTGGCTCTCCAGCTAGGTACTCTTGTACAGCGTATACAAGCTCATCTGCCTCTACAGGTTTACCGCGCTTTTCTGCGCGACGCTGCTTCTCTTTAGCTTTACGTTCTTTAAAGGCGGTAATGATTGTTGCAAGGCGAGTGGTATTATAAGACATACCAAGCAACTCGCAGGCAAGCTTTTTAGTAATTGGCTGTTTACCTTCTTCTGTAGGCTCTAGCAATTCTATGACCCGCTCAATATTAGGGTCAGTCATTTTTTCTTCTTCAAGCGCGTTTACTTTACGAGTTGCCATCTTATGTCCTATAAATGAATAAAGCGGCACTAGGCCGCTTTTATTAAGCGTTCAGAACGCTAAGGAAATACACTGCTGCCTTACCTGTAAGTTTAGACAAAATATCTTCGTCTACAGGAGCGCCTTTTTCTTCGATTGCAGCTTTAAGATCGGCAATTGCAGATTCTTTAGATACGCGCTTAGTGCCTTCGCCGTCGCCTTTCTTAGCAGTAGTTTTAGTACCTGCTGTGGCCTCTGCTTTCTTAACGTACACGTTAGCCTGAATCAGTACCATACGTACACCATTAGGCGACATTTCAATGTCGTCTGCAATCTCTTTGATAATCTCTAGGCTGTTATCTTGCGTAGGCTCTGCGGCCAGGTAGCGTGCTTTAACTTCTTCTTTCAGTTCGGGGGTCCATTGGCTCATTTTAGTTCCTTAAAAGTATTCGTTTTCTACGTTTGTCATTTGTGACGGGGTAAACCGTCGATAACTGTGAGACAGCCCATATTTGTTTAACATTTCGAGCATTTCGGCCTTTTGGCGATTTAGCATCTGTGCGTACTCTACAGAAAACTGACCAAAGTCAGCAGGAGGCATGTCACTAATGTCGTAACCTTCAACAAAAGTATTGGGTTCATGCACTACTACAACTTCGCGGTTAGATACTTCACCATTGGCTTTTGTATACTCAAAAAATTTAACTTTCATGGTCTTTCTCGATTTGTTAAGTATATATTATATATCGAAACAGCTTAACGATCAAGCCAGTGTTTCTTCATGTGTAATTTTGCGGGTACCGTCTACGGCTTTATTAAAGAGGTTAGTAGGCAAAATTAGTACTGCGGCTACAACTGGGGCAGTAAGAGTTGCTACAATAAAATAAACGAACCCTGAAAGGGTCGGATTTAGGGTCACGTCATTTTTAATGCCTAACAGCTTGGCTTCTGTAATACAAGGGTTCCAGATAAAATACCAAGCTGTAAAGCCCGTAGCTAACGCCATTACTAAGTAAACGATAAGGTACTCCATTAATTGCTGCCCTTTTTCCAGGCACGCGCGCTAAGACTAAAATCTACTTTGCCTTCTGGCAGATGCGCATATCTACTTTCGTATTTTTCGCCTTTACCCGCCATAGCTAAAGCTTCTTGCGATACTTTATCGTTGCTATTAAATACTGCGTGTGGGCAGCTGCCGGCGATTTCTCGAATAAGCTGAGCAATACGTTTCTGGCTTGCTTTCCACATAGTATTAGTCGGGGTACGGCGACGGTAGCGAGCGTCAGAAATAGCAATAGGGATTTGCTGATTGTTAGGTTGCTCTTTTTGTGTGCGTTCTAGCTTTTTCTTGCGATTAGCGACGCAGCGATTACTAGACTTATATGCTGCGTAATATGCGGTTTTGGATTTACTGGTTGTTTTAGCCATAAACTTTCTTTTTAATAAAAACTAACTCACCCTCTTCTCTAAGGTCTATAGCATCTCTGTTTGCAAGAAACTTTAATGTATCAACTACTGTTCCGTAGGTTGGTACAGACATTCCTGCAGAGCTCAATAAACTAGAGAAAGTAGTAATATCTGCTACAGTTAGCGGACGCTCGGTTTCTGGCATTAAAGCCACTATATCCTTAAAGGGATTTTTATTCATCTCTAGCGGTAATAATAAGATGTGGGTTATTAATATCTTCCACCATTGCGTTAACACTTTCTAACGCGTGGGATAGTGCTATAACATTGCTCAGTACTCGAACTAGCTCTGGTAGGCTGGCAATATCTACCGGGATATACCGCCCAATGTCATCAGAAATAGTTACTTCTTCCGTACCTCCTGGATTAGTTCCAAACTCTACGCAGTAAGAGTAAAAGTCTTCGTTAACTTGGTACTTAGAACCACCAAGCATATCTTTTGTTTCGTCATCCATTTTAGCTACAAAATACTTCATATTAATATCCAAAAATTAGTTTAATGTTATTTACAGGGTGTGGTTTAAAATCTACGGAATTGTCTAAAGCATATAGTGGTAAACGCAAGGACTTTCCGCGTGCAAGTCTTGCTATAGCCATTTCTCTACCTAGTACTCGTGAATACTGATCCTCAACTGAACAGTATGCTGCGGCTACGTCTGCGTATAAACCTTTGTGCCTGCCAGTTTTAGGGTCTACTTTTGAAGGTTTATACGCTACAGTAACACCACCAAATGGGTAGTCTTTATCAAAAAGGTGTACTACCCGTACATTGTTTACTTTAATATAGTCTTTAGTATATTGACTCTGTTTAGTTTTCATTTTAGTGCTTTAACTTCTTCTAGGGAAATTGGGGTGTAGTTATCTAGGCACTCCATAGATACATTGACATATCTAGTATCAATATGCCCTTTATCTGTAAGAACCCTATTTGCGTGCAAGTGGCCGTGTACATTCTTACCCCAGCGAGCCAGGCTTTCTGGATGTATAGGTATGTGCGTTAGTATTAGGCCATCAAACTGATGCACTGCTCTAATGTCTTTAAAGAACTCTAGGTATTGGTTAGGTTTAGCTAGATCGTGATTGCCCTTAATTAAAATCTTCTCGCCATTCATTCGTCCTAAAATCTCTAAAGACTTTAGGTTTTTACCCATCGTAACGTCACCTAAAAAGTAAACTTTGTCTGTGGGCCTTACTGTTCGATTGTGCTGCATAACCATATGCTCATTCATATGGTTAACGTCATCAAACACACGCAAAGGTGAACCGTCGTTTTTCTTAAAGGTTAGTATGTTACTATGGTAGAAGTGGTGGTCTGATGCAAAAAATATATTGTATGTCATTCTATAAACAAAAATCCCCTTAATCAATGCATTAATTATACATCAATTAAGGGGATTATTCAAGTCAATATTTTTAGAACAATTCTATACGTTGCTCAAGAATACCAGCATAAACCATCATGGTGTAATACTGCTGCTTTAGTAGCCTCTGCACTTTAGGGTCTAAACTCTCAAACTGTTTTGAGGCACAAAAACCATATAGTGTGGATGCCTTTTCTTCAAGGTCAGCGTGTTCTTGGACTACGCGTGTTTGCCAGGCTTCCTGCATTAGAACGTCACTTTAGTAGGTTGAGCCTCTACTACCTCACCGCCGCAAATACGCAAGAAGGTAAATGCGCGATTAACATTCAGCTTAGACAGTCTAGCACACTCGGCACGCGCACTTTCCGCTGTACTATGAATTACAGGATTCTGTGCGATTGAAAAGCCACTGTTTTTGTCTACAGAAGCTACAATAAAGTTGCCTGTGGCGAATTGCAACGATTTAGGGTCAGTAATTTTGTTCATAGTCTGTTCTTTTTCTTGATAGTTGTAGGCCGTTTTATAAGGGCTATCGTAATAGTTAAGCATAATAAGTGGTGCGGGCTAAGAGAATCGAACTCTTGACGCCTGGTTGGAAGCCAGGAGTTTTACCATTAAACTAAGCACGCTAAAAAGGTAGGTCATCGTAATAGTCTCGTTTTGAAGCGTATTGTGCATCTTGCATATAAGGTACTACTTCTTCCTCGTAGTGCCTAGCTTCTTCAGCGAAACCTGCATGTTTCTGTATAAGTGTGACAGTTTCCTTAGAGTAGTGTACAAACTTTTCTTTTTCTAGCCATATAAGATAGTCGTGAAAATCTGGAGCTAGATCACATATTCGGCAACCTTTGTACTTTCCTATTGGAAGTTGGTCGGTTGGCGCAAGTGTGGGATTTTTAAGTTGTGTAAATGCTTTTGCCATATATAAGCATACTGCCAATATGCTTATATATGGAAATAGAGGCCGGTGAGGTATCCGCTACTAGAATTACTGCTCTTTCGCTTCCCATTCTCCGTTTACTTTCCTTACCTCTGTGGTACCAATTATTGGCGGAACAGGTGAGACTCGAACTCACACACCCATTTCTGAGCCTACGGTTTTCAAGACCGTTGCCGCTAGTCCAGCTCGGCTAACTGTTCCGTTTTATTCTTCATCTTCCTCTTGCGCTTTGGCCATTTCAGCTGCACGGGCTTTGGCCATTTTAGTACAGCGTTCAAGAACTTCGCTAGAGGTCATCCACATATCTTTGTTATCTAGCAGGTTCTGTACCTCTTGTTCAGTAAGGAAGTCTTTGTAAATATGTCTCAAAAACTCTGCGGACCACTTACGCTCAAATACTGCTTGATCGTAAATTTCAGCACCTTTGCCAAAGATACCGCCACTATAGTTGTGAACCATAAACAGGCTATGAGGAGTAATCTCAAACTCAGAACCGCACAGGAACACCATAGTAGCAGCACTCATGCAAGAGCCTTCGATGCTACAAATAACGTGAGCATCTGTCTCGCCTAGTACACGCATAAACTGAATAGCCGTATCAGCATCTCCACCGCGGCTATTAATATAAATCTTTACAGTATCGTTACCGCTAGCGTTACGAATGATATTAAACCATTCTACATAATCTTCTGGAGCAGTAATAGCTCCAGACAGATAAAACTCGTAGTAGTTACCTGCAACCTTACGATAACCATTTTTAATGCTAGAGCCTTGGCTCACATCATCTTCGTCAATGTCCATGTACTACCTTTGATTATTAGAATTATTGGCGTCTTCGACCGCGAACAACCACGATCCTAAGGCTTCCGCCGTTACCTAGTTGTAAATACAACCATATTTTAGCACTATCGGGTAGCACGCTTCTATCTATACTTTTCGCGGCTAGCACGCTATCTACCACCACGATTGCCAAGGTTGATAGTGCTAAAATATGGTGCCCCTTGCAGGAATCGAACCCACACACCCGCATTACAAGTGCGGACCTCTACCATTAAGGATAAAAGGGCTAAAAATGGAATCAGACAGTGGATTTTAACCACTCTTGGAAGGGTTGCAGCCAACCGCCTAGTCACTCGGCCAGTCTGATATATAATAGTTCCAGCTTACTCCGCGTACTGGGTGGCTTATTCGGCTTAAGGCCACAAGGTGGGATGAGATCACAGCTATTCCTGCTGACCGTTCTTTTTTCAACTAGTATGGTGTAACGGTATCACACATTTGGCACCCTATGATGGAATCGAACCACCATCACAACGTTCGTAGCGTCGTATTCTATCC
>JACCDQ010481820.1_pt1 | contig 18173 bp, 25 predicted proteins | sample 7446031 | NCBI WGS metagenome assembly JACCDQ01 (sample SAMN15323442, study PRJNA562643) | freshwater metagenome | isolation source: river surface water | place: USA:Blue River Watershed | collected 2017-08-17
AAGCATTTGATATTTCTAAATTTAGAAAGTCAATTACAAAGTCTATCGAAGGCTTGTCAATTGGCTTTAATGATCCAACAGATTGGGTCAGCACAGGTAATTACGCATTGAATTACTTGATCAGTGGTGATTTCCACAAAGGTGTGCCGCTAGGCAAAGTTACAGTATTCGCAGGCGAGTCAGGAGCAGGTAAGTCATATATCTGTTCTGGCAACTTAATTAAAGCCGCACAGGCACAGGGCATTTACCCTATTCTAATTGACACAGAAAACGCTCTAGATGAAGATTGGTTAAAGGCATTAGGTGTTGATACTAGCGAAGATAAGTTGCTGAAACTCAACATGGCTATGATTGATGACGTAGCAAAGACTATTACAGAGTTTGTTGCGGAATATAAACTAATGCCAGAGGAAACTCGTCCTAAGGTCTTATTCGTACTTGACTCGTTGGGTATGTTGTTAACACCTACAGACGTTAATCAGTTTGAGGCAGGTGACTTGAAAGGTGACATGGGTCGTAAGCCTAAGGCACTGACAGCACTTGTTCGTAACTGTGTAAACATGTTCGGTTCACTAAACATTGGTCTAGTAGCAACTAACCACACATATGCTTCACAAGATATGTTTGACCCAGATGACAAGATCAGTGGTGGTCAAGGCTTCATCTACGCTAGCTCTATTGTAGTTGCTATGCGCAAGTTGAAGTTGAAAGAAGACGAAGATGGTAACAAGATTTCGGAAGTTCGCGGTATTCGTGCCGCTTGTAAGATCATGAAAACACGTTACGCTAAGCCATTTGAAAGTGTACAAGTTAAGATCCCTTATGAAACAGGTATGAATCCGTATAGCGGAATGGTAGACCTGGCAGAAGAAAAAGGTCTTCTAAAGAAAGAAGGTAATAGTCTTGTATACACAACTAAAGATGGTGAAATCATCAAGCAGTTCCGCAAGGCGTGGGAAAGAAATGAGAACAATGGTTTAGATGCTATTATGTCAGACATTTCAAAACACGGCGAAAATTCCGTTTCCGAGATAACTACTACAGTTGAACCTGAAACGGAGAGCGTAGAATGAAAGAAGATTTAATTGCTGATCTATGGTCGGCTGTAGTGGAAGCAATTCCAGAAAAGCAACGTGCTAATGTTGCTGCCGACTTTGTTAACACCCTAATGGATTATGGTATTAAAGAATCCACTTTAGATAATTTATTAGGTGTTGACCCTTACCTTGACGATGCTATTGAGTATGTTATCGACGGGGAAGAGATCGAAGAAGATGACGGTTACGATTACGACGACGAGTAATAAATGAATTGGTACGATAAAGTAAGTAAAGATATTAGCAACATTCCTGATGCTGCGGCATATTATGAAGCTGAATTACTAGCGGCAAAACAAGATGTCCGTGTATCAGGAAGTATCGAGAGAGCCTCTTCGGCAATGCCCGGTATTGTTGAGAATAGATTTAATCAACTTCAAGAAATTGAAGGTATACTTGAGTACCTTAACATCGAACTTCGTAGACTTCGTAGTCAACATTTTCGCAAGTATCTTGAAAACTATCAACGTAGCCTCTCTTCTAGAGACTGTGAAAAGTTTGTAGAAGGTGAGGCAGACGTTGTAGACTTTGAAAAGATTATCAACGACTTTGCTTTACTAAGAAATAAGTGGTTAGGTATCATTAAAGCATTGGACATTAAACAATGGCAGTTATCAAATATCGTTAAACTTAGAACTGCTGGATTAGAGGACGCAACACTTTGAAGTTAGGTATTATAGGTTTAGGGTTTGTTGGAGGTGCAGTTGCCCATGCACACAGAAATCAAGAGTTAGTAATAAGAGATCCAAAGTTAGGAGATCAATCAGCAAGCATTGACGAAATTAAGACTTGCGATGCTGTATACGTTTGTGTTCCGTCTCCTATGTTAGATGACGGTCATTGCGACGACTCTTATATGCGATCAGTATTAAAAGATCTAGCAGATTATAAAAATGTAATTATTTGTAAAAGCACAATTCCTCCTGGAGTGTACGCAGCCTTACAAGAACACTATCCTAATGTTGTACACGCACCAGAGTTTCTAACAGCAGCTAACGCAAATTCCGATTATGTAAATGCGACATGGATGCTAGTAGGTGGTACAGGGAAGTGGGTAGATGATGCTATTGCTGTATTAAAGTCAGGCGAAGTAGCAGCTACAGAATATCACAAAACAAATATCACAACCGCAGCGTTATTCAAATACGTAGCAAATACGTTCATGGCAACTAAGGTTATCTTAATGAACGAATTTCATAACTTATCTCAGCATATTGATGTCAACTGGAAAGATATTAAAGAGTTAGCAAAGAATGATCCTAGACTAGGTAATACTCATTGGGACGTACCGGGCCCAGACGGAGAATTTGGCTACGGCGGAGCATGTTTCCCTAAAGATGTTTCGGCTATTATTGAACACGGGTTAGATATCGGTGTTAACATGCAGTTGTTATCACAAGTACGCGAGATTAATAAAAACTATAGATCAAAATGAAAACAGTTTTAATAACTGGTCATTTAGGGTTTGTCGGTAAGGCTCTTACTAAAATATTAAAAGAAAAATACAATGTCATTGGCCTAGATAGAAAAAACGGCAATGACATTTTATTTTGTGATCTTCCAGACTGCGACATTGTTGTTCATCTTGCCGCACGAACTGGTGTTAGACAAAGTTTATTAGATCACTCAGACTATTGGCGTGTAAACGTTGACGGATCTAAACGTATACTAGACCACTATCACGATAAACGAGTCTTAGTAGCAAGCTCTAGTAGCCAATATGAACCCTATCTAAATCCCTACGCAGCCAGCAAACATGTAATGGAAACTATTCCTCATGCCAATGTATGTTGGATGAGATTCCATACTATATACAGTTCTGAACCACGTTCTGGAATGTTTTTTGACAAACTGTTTAACAAAGAACTTGAGTATGTAACAGACCATGAACGTGATTTTATTCATGTTGAAGATGTATGTAAAGTTGTTGAATTATTATTAGAACATACATTTACTGGTGCTCTTGATGTTGGCACAGGAAAAACTATTAAGATTAGCGATATATGCCCAACTCTTCCTGTTAAAACTAATACAGAACACGAGCGTATAAAAACCAAAGCAGACATTACTACATTGTTGTCTTTTGGGTTTACGCCTAGTCATACAATCGAAGAATTTATAGCCAATAATATACGCAGATAAATATCTGCATGAAACGCATTGTACTAATTACAGGGGGGTTTGACCCTCTTCATTCTGGGCACATAGCCTACTTCAAAGCAGCCAAAGCACTAGGCGATATTCTTGTTGTCGGAATAAATTCCGATGCGTGGTTAACACGCAAGAAGGGTGCTCCGTTTATGCCTTATATGGAACGTGCAAGTATTGTACGAAATATAGTTGGTGTAGACTTTGTCATAGACTTTAATGACGATAACGGTTCAGCTAAACATGCTATTGAAATGGTTCGTCAGAGTTATCCCCAAGATAAAATTATCTTTGCCAATGGCGGTGACCGCACATCATCAAATATCCCGGAAATGGACATTATAGATGATAACTTAGAGTTTGCCTTTGGTGTTGGTGGCGAAGATAAAAAGAATTCTAGTTCTTGGATTTTACAAGAGTGGAAGGCTCCCAAGACAGAACGTTCTTGGGGATACTATCGAGTGCTACACGAAGTACCAGGCATGAAGGTAAAAGAACTTACAGTTAATCCCGGATGTAGTTTGTCAATGCAGAGGCATAAGCTTCGGTCTGAGTTTTGGATCGTAAGCGAAGGCAATGCTGCTGTAGATAGAGCAATGAGCAGCGGATACTCGCTACCTGGTGTAAATTTAGAAAGACATGACCAGTTAGATATTTTAGTCGACGAGTGGCACCAACTAAAAAATCCCTATAATAAACCTTTGAGAATAGTCGAAATTCAATACGGGGATGAATGTATTGAAGAGGATATTGAACGAAAATGAAAGATATAATTCCTGTTTTTATAGGGTATGATCCTAGAGAAGCTATTGCTTTCCACACTTGTGCGAACAGCATTATTAGAAATTCAAGCAAGCCAGTAAGTATTATACCTGTAGCATTAAATCTTTTTAAAGACTATACAGAAACACATACTGACGGCAGCAATCATTTTATCTATACACGATTTTTAGTACCTTGGTTAATGAGTTGGCAGGGATGGGCAATCTTTATCGACGGTGATATGATTGTTCGTGGAGATATTGCCGAACTTTGGGATATGAGAAATTCTCATATGGGTTGCGATGTTATGGTAGTTAAACATGACTACAAAACAAAAATGAAAGAAAAATATTTAGGAGCAAAAAATGAAGACTATCCTAGAAAGAATTGGTCTAGTGTTATTTTGTGGAATTGTTCTAGCTTTCCTAACAGGAAACTTACCCCAGAGTTCGTCCAACAATCCACAGGTAGTTTCCTCCACCGCTTCACGTGGTTAGATGACGCTCGTATAGGCGAATTGCCAAAAGAGTGGAATTGGTTACCTGACGAATACGGTCCTAATCCAGATGCTAAGTTATTACACTATACTCTAGGAACACCTTGTTTCCATGAGTTTGCTAATACTCCACAAGGCGAAGAATGGCATAAAGAACGCATCTTAACAGAATACTGCCAACAAAAAGACATTAAATGAAGAACGCAATATACCTAAGTAAAGGCGGCGAAGATCCTTACATTAATATGTTTGCCTTAGGATCCGGCGGTCGTGTAATTAGAACTGAAGATTTTAATTATTATGATAGCACAGATCCTATTGTCTTACGCGGTATATTAAAAAAGAAAATTATCAAACAATGCTGGGATGATGGCAGAGATTTCTACTTTATAGATACGGGTTATTTAGGTAATCAAAAGTCAGATCAAAATCCCAACGGATGGAAATACTTTCACCGAATTGTAAAAAACGATTTACAACATAATGAAATAATCCCACGCCCGGCAGATAGATTTAATAGATTAAAACTCTCTACATCGAAATGGAAAACTGATGGCAGAAAGATACTTATAGCTCTGCCAGATGAAAAACCTATGAAGTTTTATGGTTGGGTTTTAGATCAGTGGTTGAAAGAAACTATAGAAGAACTTAGAAAACATACAGATCGTCCTATCGTAATTAGAGATCGTGTAAAGAGTAGAACAGAGCGTGTAGTACATAAAAGTTTAAAAGAAGCATTAGATGACGATATATTTGCCTTAATAACTTTTAACAGTAATTCGGCAACAGAAGCAGTTATTCACGGAATCCCAGCCTTTGTGTTAGCCCCTAGTCACGCAGCAAAGCCTGTTACACTACAAGATATAAGTAAAATTGAAACGCCTTACTATCCTGAAGAAGATAAAGTTAGAGCGTGGTTACATCATTTAGCATATTGTCAATTTCACGTAGATGAATTAAAAGATGGTAGCGCATGGAGAATAATTAATGATCATTAATGTGTTTTTAGAGACCGCAGGTAATTTTGATGAAAGAGAATTATTACAAAAGTTTTATCAAGGTATTGAACAGGCTGTAAGTACTGGCTCAAGATTGATGCCTGATAGTGACGAACCCGACGAAGTACACATTAATATTAATAAAGGCCATTCTCCGTGTGATGTTGCTGTTTTTATGGGAAGTTGGAAACCTAGAGAAAAAGATCACCATTTAGTTAGAACAAGTGTCGTAGAAAGCTCTCCGTGTTTTGTAGTAGTAGAAACTCCGTTATTGGGTCGAGTAGTGTTCCAACCTAATCAGCAATTTAGAATAGGTGTTAATGGGTTTTTAAATAACGCAGGAAAGTTTTATGCTAACACACAACTCAATAGCGACAGATTAAATCGTTTAGGTATTACATGGAATGGTTGGAGAAACAATCCAGATGGTCATATTGTTCTACTAATGCAGTTACCTGGTGATGCTAGTCTGCGAGGTGTTAATGTGTTTGCTTGGGCAAAAGATACTATCTATAAGTTAAGAAAAGAAACTAACAAAAAGATTATTATAAGAACGCACCCTAAGTATAATCCAAAAGATTCGGACGAGTATTATAAATTTGTATCGGATATTTTTATAGAAAAGATACCTAACATTGAGTTTAGCAACGGCAAAGAACGAACATTAAATGACGACTTAGTAAATGCTTATTGTACTGTGGCCTTTACTAGCGGAAGTTCGATTGATTCAGTAGTAGCTGGCATTCCGACAATTACATGTGATCCTGGAAATTTTGCCTACGAGATTTCTACAAAGTTCCCAGAAGAAGTTAATAATTTGAAAAAACTTCAGCCTCAAGAAATTAAACAATGGCTTGAAAAACTATCTTACTCGCAATGGAGTATTGAAGAAATGCAAAATGGAACCGTATGGAGACATTTAATACCTACGCTAGTTGACGTACTAAGTAAAGTTCCTCGCAAAGGAAAAAGATAATATGGCATCAGTAGCAATATATCACGCAACCGTACCTAATGCTAAGAATCAAGAAAAGATTGATTTATTAAAAAACTTTTCGTTAGGCGTAAAAGCAGCAGGTGACATAGCAATTGATGTTAGTACACATACGTACTGTCCTGCAGACGTAGGCATTATCCAAGGATGGTTAGGACCTGGTAAACCTGTTGGTAAACATTTAGAACTAAGGAACCGTGTAATACAAACACAAATAGGTCTAAAGAAACATGTAGTAGCAGTTGACAGCAACTTGTTTTTATATGCCAATACTGAAAATCCGTTTCACTATCTCCGATATAGTTTTAATGGTATATTTCCTAATACTGGAATTTATTGCGATACAGAAGTTGACGCAGAGCGTTGGAAAAAACTTAGTCATAACCTAGGAATAAATTTAAAAGATTATAGAAAAGACGGTGAGCATATTCTATTGCTGCTACAAAGAAATGGCGGATGGAGTATGGGGGATGTCGATGTACAAGATTGGGCGATAGCAACTATTGAACAAATCAGAAAGCACACAGATCGACCTATTGTTGTTAGAGCACATCCCGGTGACAAAGCAGCACGTGATTATCTAGATCCTAAGAATCCTAGATGTAAAATTAAATTCTCTAAAGCCGTTAGACTAAGCACTAACAAAAACTTAGTAGATGATTTAAAGAATTGCTGGGCAGCAGTTAACTATAACTCTAGCCCTGTAGTAGGCGCAGCAATAGAAGGTGTTCCAATATTTGTAATGGATCCTGCTAAAAGCCAATGCGCAGAAATAGCTAATTTAGATTTATCTAAAATAGAAAACCCACTATTGCCGGATAGACAAAAGTGGGTTGAACGTCTAGCAATGTTTCACTGGAATTTTAATGAACTTAAATCCGGCGAATGCTGGAAGCATATGAGAAAGTTTATTTGATCATTTGAACAATAACATCATCTGACCTATTCTTAATAGATCTAAAATCAAATATTTTAGTTGAAGGATGTAGAGATTTAAAGGTCTCTGATGTGTCATCTATCTTTCTTATATCTTCTATAATATAAATTCCTCCTTCATTAAGGCGTGGGAATAAAATATTAAAAGACTTAATCTGATGTTTAAAGACGTGTGAACCGTCGTCAATAATAACATCGAATCCGTTTAGACTTTCAAAGGTATTAGGATCAGTAGCGTCACCACATATCATCCTACAACCTGTGTCAACATTGGGGACATTAATGTCAACACCTATTACTTCTGCGTTAGGAAAATATTCCTTCCACATCATTAAAGAATGTCCTTGATTAATACCAATTTCTAATACTCGTTTAGCAGTAAATCTATATGAGGCTAGGGCATCTTCATAATACGATTCAATATAACTATGTACAGTTCCTTTATCTCCGCCGTCGACCGGCGATTCGGTATTATACTTTGAGTAAATTTCTTTTAGACTTTTCATTACATTAACCTATCTTTCCATGTTGCTGGAGTTTTTTCGTTTACAATTTCTAATCTATATCTATAATTAAAAGGATGTGGTCCTCGATTACGGATGTAGTTTACTGTTTCTCTAATACTTTGTTCTAGTGTTGCTTTTGTTTCGTACCCTAAAACTTGTCTTGCTCGTTCAGCTGAGCAGCTAGCGTGCTTAACTTCTCTTGGACGATCCGGCATATGAATAGGATCCCCTTCAAACCCGCATTCTTTCATAACCAATTGAGCCATGTCTTTAACTGTAATAGTCCCTTCGTCTGGGCCGATGTTAATTGTTTGATATACAATAGCAGGGTCTAGTGCTAATTTTTCTAAACATTGAATACAGTCACCGACGTAACTAAAACAACGAGTTTGTAAACCGTCACCGTAGATAATAGGTGCGTTACCTTGTAGTACACGATTAATCATAATGCTCATTACGTTACGGAACGGATCATCATAACATTGACGCGGACCAACAATATTATGTGGAATAGCAATATTCCATTCCATGCCGTGAGTCTCACATAACATTTTTAAAACTTGTTCGGCAGCAACTTTAGCCGCAGCATACGGATCTTCCGGTGCCGGGGTCATATCTTCATGAAACGGTGCTTGTTGATTTCCGTAACGTGCCATGCTAGAACAAAATACAAAACGCTTCACTTTGTTTTGAATTGCAGCACTAATAGTACTCACGCTTGCTTCGAAGATATTCTTAGTAATGAAACTTGGGCTGAATACACTCAGTCCTTCGTGTGCTGTTGCAGCAGCATGAATAACAATGTCGGATCCAACCATAACTTCAGCAAGTTTTTCATTGTCGCAACAATCGAGTTCGTAGAATGTAACGCCGGCTGGAACATTGTCACGGTATCCGCCGATCATTGTGTCATTACCAGAAACCTCATGTCCTAGCTCGATCATTCTGTCAGCAAGATGACTACCTAAGAATCCTGCAACACCTGTAATAAAAATTTTCATTATTGCTCCTTGTAATTTTTAATAAAGTTTTTTAACACTTCAGCATCTGCGGTTTTAAAACGATCGCAGATATCCCATAATTCGGCATCTCTAGTTTTAAGCCAGGAGCCGGTGTATCTATTAATTGTGTCGTCACCTACATTATGAACTATTGGCATAACAAAGTCTTCAAGATGTATATATCTTCTTAATTGGTTAGCAACATCTCTAATCCAAAAGTCTATGTAGTGATGATGAAAGAACGGTGGTACAAAGTATCCTAATTGTTCAATCCAGTTTTTATGTAAAAAGAAATGAGGACATTTTCCTTTACCTAGTGTTCCTGCCTTGGGCGACACCATAATAATTTTATCAGGATATTGGTCAAAGATTCCTACAATTCTTTGTCCCCATAATGGTGTTTCTACTTGAGCATCGTCTCCCATTAAAAATACAATATCATATTTTGCTTCTAATGCTAGTTTGTTCCACGAATAAACTGGGCTACGATCAACACCTACTTCGTAATGCGCTGGATCTAACAACTCTTTGTATTCTTCTAATTTAGGATCGTCGTCGTTAAGATAGATCTTAATTTCTATATCAACTCCTGGATTTGCTAGTAAAGAATCTATCATTCTTTTTGCTAGTTCTGGTCTTCCTCTGCTAGGACATACTACACTTATCATTTATACGTATCCCAAAATGTTGTTCTTGTTAAACTCTTCTTGCCGTCTTTCTTAATCTGTGCTATGCCCATTACATGGCTATGAATTTGAATTCTAACAATGTGCTGGTTAATAGCGTTGTCGGCAGCAAGATATGTTTTTTTAAATTCTTTTAATAACTTCTTTGCGGCTTCTGGTTTAATAGCATATCCGCAACAACCTGGCATTGAGCTTTGATAATATCCCTGGACTCTAGGTTCTCCTTCTGGGGATTCCAAAAAGTGTTTGTATTTTTCGGTTTTTTTAGGATGACCCAAGGCAACAATTAACACATCTTCCCAATCAATCGGTTCGTAATTTCGTCTGAGGACGATATCGTCCTCCCAAATAATTATCGGTTCGTTGAGTTCGGCACACTTTTGCCATAGTCTATAATGACTATAAAAGCAACCCTGTACGCCTGGGCTCAAATGCTTGGGTTTTAATTCTGGAGTATCTGAAGCAGTGTCTGGACCTTTTATTCCCCACGGATGTGGAGTTCTTCCTTCTGCTTCCATCATCTTCGATGCGTCTGTGCCATATGTTCCTTCGAACAGTTCAACTTCTTGACCAAAATCTTCTAATTGTTTTTTTAATCTAGTAGCAGTATTAAGAGAAGTTTCTATTTTAGATAAGCAAATAATAAAATTCTTCATTGCCAGTATGCTTCCTTGCGCTTTACTTTAAGGTCTTTGTCTTTACTACGACCTAAATTTTTTCTATCCCCTTTGAGGTGATCTAACCATGCACCCCACTCACTATTAATTAACGGATGTCCTTCGCCACTGATTAAATGACCGCTCCAGTCTAGCTCATCCAACTGCATTGAAGTTCGTACGGCGTCAAACACAAAGCTATCATGCCATTCGGCAAGATCAAAAATGCCATGTTCGGCCTGATCGTACATTTGTTGAAAGCGTTGAAGGAATAGTTGTGTTCGTTGACTGCGTAGGTTCATAGCATACAGACCACATTCGGTATATTTGCCTTTTCTTCCTAAGAAGCATAGGTCTTTATTAGCAGGAATTAATCTTTCTAGGTCTGCTTTAGTAATGGGACTGTGACAAATTGTGTCAGCGTCCATCCAGACTAGTACATCGGCGTCTGTTTCTTTAGCACAATGGAAAATAGCATAAACTTTGTGAGCGAATCTTACAGCGTCCCACTTAAATCCTTTGCCGGAGTCTTTTCTTCGACTTCTAATTGGGTCGTCAGTAACATCTCCGTTAGCTTTAGGGACATCTTTCCATTTTTCTTTAAATGCCATTAGCTCAGGTACTTCTTCTAATCGTTTTAGTGTTACATGAGCATGATTGCTAATGGCAGGATTACATAATTCTGGATAGATATGGAGTGTAACCTCCTCGGGCCAGTTTTCGCAGAAGGTATTGATCATACGTTGACCATATTTCTTCAGTCCTGCTTCGTTGAATGTAGTGACTACAGCAATTTTCATTTAGTTCTTTCCCATCTTTGGTGATCTTTGAATGACTCGGTGAGTTTATATTTTTTCTTTTTTAAATACAGGTGATAATTTTCGTGTATCGTCTCGTTGCCTTCGATAAAAATTATCGCACGATTTTTTTCTATAACTTTTTCAACAATGTCCAATTGTTCTACGGTCCCTCGATTAAAAAAGACCGCAGTAATCGGTGGTAGTACTGTTACATCTTCAAAACTTTCTCTGTAGACAACATTTTTTCCTTTAAATTCTCTGTCACTTGACGAAAATATAAAGACTGTGTTAAATGTTTCACTTAACTCTTGAAGATGACCGAAGGCATTGCCAACAACTATACAAGTTTCTGGTCTTTTCACTGCCTTAGCTACCTTTTTTGCGAATGCTGTCATAGTTTTATTAAATACTCTGTTATTTAGTGATTAAGATGCGCTTCAGATTATACCGTGAGTACGGAGCAATGAATAGTGCTCCAGTCTTTGATGCCTTTGAGCGAGGTGTGAAGTCTCTCGGTCATGAAATTTCCACCGGCAATGACGGAATACCGGTAATTTGGTCAGTTTTGTGGTCAGGAAGGATGGCAGGAAATCGCCTGATTTACGAAAACGCAAAAAAACGAGGATTGCCAATTGTTATCATTGAAGTTGGAAACCTATTAAGAAATAAAACTTGGAGACTGTCAATTGATAATATCAACGGACATGGAATTTTTGCCAATGATTTTGACTTAGATCAAAAAAGACCAGAAAAATTAGGTATAAAATTAGACACAGTAAAAAATAATAGAAATTCTGAAATACTAATTGCGGCACAACATCAAAAAAGTCTACAATGGCAAGGCATGCCTTCTATGACTTTGTGGGTTGAGCAAACTATAACCGAATTACGCAAGTACACTGACCGTAAAATCTTAATCAGGCCACATCCAAGGTCTCCATTTTTGGTAAAATTACCGAATACGCAGATTATAACACCTAGACAACTCAAAGGTACTTACGACGACTTTGACATTAACTACAACTTCCATTGCGTCATAAACCATAACAGTGGTCCAGCAGTTCAAGCAGCCATTAAAGGAACACCGGTAATTTGTGGCAATAGTAGTTTGGCACACGAATTAACAAGTTCTATTGAAAATATTGAAAATATTTCGTTGCCTAATAGAGAAAATTGGTTTTTAAAATTAGCTCACACAGAATGGACAGTTGAAGAAATTAGCACAGGCTTGCCATTAAGTAGATTGTTGACAAAAATGTCTTGACTTATATCGTAGTATAAGTTAAAATTAAAGCATGACATCATCTATCTACGTAGAAGACCTTTTCATTGAATTTTCCAGGCTAGTCGACGCTGGTCAAGTGAGAGTCCTCTCACAAGATACAATGCCAGTGTATAGCTTTTCTAATCTGTTGGAAGGCGGACAGAGTCTTACTCAAAGCCAAGGTAACTTGATCTTAAAAATTCTTAACAGGTACAAGGCTCAACTACCTTCAACACAGTTAGACTATCAAAATATCTTAGAAAATCCAACATGGAAAACGCAATTTCGTATAATCGACCTAGCAAAACGTGTTTGGGTAGAAGAAGACCCGGATGGTACTATTATCATCTGTATGAAGTTTCCGTATCATCTAAAGAAACCATTCGATGAAACATTTGTAAACAATAATAACTCATCGTGGGATCCAGAGCGCAAGATTCGAAAGCTGGTATTTTACAAATATAATCCAATGCAGGTGGATAAGTTTGTTAGAGATAACGGATTTGAGATTGATGAAACATTCGAAGCAGTTCTCAGCCAGGTTGAAGAAATTTGGCAAGACCAAGACAGCGTACAACCAACTTGCTCTATCAAAGACGGAACAGTAGTTCTAAAGAACGCCAACGAAAGTACACTAGAATGGTGGGAGCAAAACAAGACCAATGACCTTGTTAACGACTTGTTTTTGGCAAAAAGTATGGGATATCGATTATCCGATACTCCCACAACTACTATTGAGAAAATCGCTTCAACAACTGCTAGTGTGTTCTGGATTAAAACAATTAAAGACTTCTTAGACTTGTCAATGAAAATAAATGGCAGGATTTGTATTATCTTAGATCGTGCCGGTCAATCGTACGAGTGGCTAAAGGAATTCGACCTAGAAGTTCAAAAAAATCAAATTCCTAGAGATCTAGTTAAGGTATGTTACCGAGCAGATAAAGGACAAGATCAATCATTCAACGAATGGGTAAAGAGCAAAGGGTACGGCGGATCAGTTGAAGATGGTAAGATTTTAATTTTTAATCACAAGCCAGCAAAGTGGTTGTTTAAAGAACAAAATAGTGTTAAAATATTAGCTACTAATAATTTGTATCACCCAACTAATGTGTTGGCTAGAGATTGGTTTCATTCTCATCCTTGTAAATTTTATATCGGAGAAATAAAGCCATCGTTAAGCAAGGAAATAAAAATTGTCGAATTGTAAACTCGTAATTAAAGACGAAGTAAACATAAAAGTCGAAGGACTTAGTGTAGAAACACGAAGAAAAATTGTTAACAAATTAAAGTTTGACTTGCCTTATGCTCGTCATATGCCCGCTTATAAACTAGGCCGATGGGATGGAACTAAAACTTATTTCGGCATTGGCGGCAACGGATACTTGGCACACTTAGATGTTATTCTTCCTATTATTGAAGAAAGTGGATATGACATTGAAGTTGAAGATTTACGCCTAGCACACAACTTTAAATTTACTCCTGTAACAGAAAACTATTGGGCCGACCAAGGTAAGACATGGCCAAAAGGGCACCCGCAAGCAGGACAGCCAATTAAGTTGCGTGACTATCAATACGAAGTTATTAATAAGTTTTTAGAGAATCCGCAGAGTCTACAAGAAGTTGCTACAGGTGCCGGTAAGACAATTACCACAGCTACATTATCCGCAATGTGCGAACCTTATGGACGCACTATGGTTATTGTGCCTAACAAATCTCTAGTTGTACAAACTGAAGAAGATTACATTAACCTAGGACTTGATGTTGGCGTATACTTTGGCGATCGCAAAGAATTAAACAAGACTCATACAATTTGTACTTGGCAGAGTCTTAACGTCCTTGACAAGAATAGCTACGACAATGATTCGTTATCATTAGCAGAATTTTGTGAAGGCGTTGTAGCAATTATTGTTGACGAGGTACACCAAGCTAAGGCAGATGTACTAACAAAACTTCTTACACAGAACTTTAAGAACTGTGCTATTCGTTGGGGACTTACAGGTACTGTTCCTAAGGAAGCATGGGAATTTCAAGGCATCTTGGCTAGTATTGGTCCGGTAATTGGCAACGTATCGGCACACGACTTACAAGAAAAAGGTGTTCTCGCCCAATTACACATTAACGTATTACAAACTACAGATATTCAAGTCTTTAGAAATTTCCAAGATGAATATTCCTTCTTGGTCACAGACCCTACTAGATTAAATTGGATGGCAAATAAGATTAAAGAATTAGCATTGAATGGTAATACTCTAGTCTTAATTAATAGAATTGAAACAGGAAACAAATTAATTGAATTATTACCCGATGCTTCTTTTGTTAGCGGCGGAATGAAACTTGACGATAGAAAAGAGGAATACGATGAGATTAAAACTGCTGATAACAAGATTATTGTGGCGACTTACGGTGTGGCCGCTGTGGGTATTAATATTCCAAGGATTTTTAATCTGGTTCTTATTGAGCCCGGAAAGAGCTTTGTCCGCGTTATACAAAGTATTGGACGAGGCATTAGAAAAGCAGAAGACAAAGACCATGTAGAGATTTGGGATATCACATCTACATGTAAGTACGCTAAGAGACATTTAACAGAGCGTAAAAAATATTATAAGGATGCCAAATATCCTTTTACAATAACTAAGGTAACTATATGAAAATTTTAACATTAAACAACAGGGCATTTGATTTAAATGACCTACCTGACGAAGTAGATGAGGATACTAGATTTTCAGTATTAGATAATTCTAATCCTAACGATCCAGATTTCTTTTTTATGCCGCTGATCTTTTTAGAGTCATTTAATAGCCCTGCTATCTTATTAAACATTGGCGGATATGAAGTACAAATGCCCTTAGACTGGTGTATGGTAGTAGGAGACAAAGACTGTGGACTTGATCCAGAAGTCCTGCCATTGACGAGTATTAACGAACGTGGGTTTGAAGCATTTGTGTTTAATCCTATCAAAGGATTTAAAGCCGAATACATGAACATTGAAATTGTAAATATATTTCAAGATGTTAAATGGTATTTTCCTAAAATGAAAAACGGACAGTTATTAACAGTTCCGTTATGCGAAGGAGAAAATCCGCCGTGCGCTTTCTTTGTTAAAGAAGTTAGTCGTCAAAGCGAGATTCTACAACTACATAAGGTGATCTAATGGGCAGTTTAACACCTGGTACTACTTACATATACGAACGGCAAGGCGGAACTGTATATGCCCGAGAAATGGGTGCTCCTGCCGAAGAACGATTTGCCATAGGATGGGATTGGGAACCGGAAAATAACCCGGCCCGAGTTCGAGGAGCAAGTGTTGATAGTATTCGAGAAAACCATTTATGGCACGAAATCAGACGTGCGGCAATGACTAATAAAGAGTTGGAAGAAGTTCTTAATCGTGCTAAACTAATATATTATTTGAGCAAAGACCATGGGACAGAATAAACACGTAGACCTTTTCAAAGACATGATCCCTGCTGTAGATATGGGGATTAAAGAATTGTGGGATGCCGCGACAGAAGAAGGTCGTAAAGAAATCAAAGGCGACTTATGGAACCTTAACCGATACATTAGTAGTGTTAAAACAAGTAATCGAGAATTACAAGAACACTATCTATTAACAGTTAACGAGTTTTATAACAAAGACTGGGCCGCAATTAGCAAGCATCCTAAACTACAATGGCTCACTCTTTCTATGTGTAGTCATGAAAGCAAAAAGACTCAGTTCCATGAGTGGTTGCCATTAAAGAAACAGAAAAACAAAAAAGAAGAATGGCTAGCTCAACAATTTCCTAACATGAAATGGAAAGATATTGAAGCGTTGGCCGCAATAACAACTGACAAAGAAATTAAAGAGTATGCTAAGGACCTTGGTTGGGACAAAAAACAAGTCAATGACATCAAACTATAAATGTGTTTATTGTGGAAAAGATTTTGTCAAAGAAAAGACTTTGGCAGTACATATCTGCGAACAAAAAAGACGACATTTAAGTAAGACAGAAAAGCATGTGCAGGCAGGATTGTTAACATATCAACGATTCTATGAGATTACACAAAAGCCTAAAGCACCTAAAACTTTTGATGAATTTGCCACTAGTCCTTACTATACAGCATTTATAAAGTTTGGTAGTTTCTTAGTAAACACAGCACCGATATACCCGGAAATGTTTATTGACTACGTTATCAAAAGCGGAGTTAAATTAGATCACTGGTGTAGAGATGCTCTATACGAGTCATACGTTCAAGAGATGATTAAGAAAGAGCCTGCCGATGGTGCTATTCAAAGAACTATACAAAATATGATGGACTGGGGAGATAAAAATAATGCTCCTTGGGAACACTACTTTGCTTTTGTTAATTTAAACAGAGCAACACATGATATCAAAGAAGGTCTCATTAGCCCTTGGATCGTGTTAAATACCAAGGCAGGAAAAGACATGCTTAAACGCATGAATGATGAACAATTAGAAATTATTGGATCTGTCATCGATCCACAGTTTTGGATGCGTAAGTTTAAATCATTGCCTGCAGATGTCGAGCTAGTCAAAGACGTTATTAAGGAGGCAAAAATTTTATAATGCCAAAACGAGAAGAAGAATTAAAAGATAACGAAGAGTTTATTTCGAGAAACGACATAGACATTGAAGTAGTTGTTGCCGAAGATACAAATGATGTTTATGTTAAGTTTTCTGGGTTTGACGATACAGAAGACGCGGATAATTACGCACAGTTTCTAATCGATACACTACCATTACTGTTATTTGAAACAACTAGGTTACACTAATGCCAGATATTGACATAGACTTTACAGACAGAGATCAAGCATTAAAATTGTTCAAGCATATTGGCGCAAGTCGCTATGAAGACAATAAATTACTAAAACATAATACAGGTGTGTACCTTCACGAAGTTCCTGTAAATGCCCCGACAGGTCTATGTGCTGTTCCTTACGATGTTGCCGAGGACAGAGGATACTTTAAGATTGACTTCTTGAATGTAGGGATATATAAAGGTGTACGAGATGAAGAACACCTCATCCAACTAATGAATACGGAACCATTATGGGATCTTCTAGAACAGGACGACTTCAACAGCTTGCTCTTTCACGTCAACGGGCATGGTGGTATATTAAGAAAAATGCAACCGAAGACAGTGGAGCAACTAGCAGCGGTACTAGCAATGATTCGTCCAGCAAAGAGACATCTAATAGGAAAGCCTTGGAACGAAGTGATGTCCGAAGTTTGGACGACTCCAAGTAACGACGAATATTATTTTAAGAAAAGCCACGCAACTGCTTATGCTATGGCTATTGTCGTACAAATGAATTTAATCTGTGAAAGTATTAGTTACGGTTTTAATTAACTTGTCTTTCTTACAAGTGTAATTGACTTACGTTTTATACGTTTTACAATGATATCATTTAGGCTCGTACATGGGCCTAAAATTACCTTAACATCTTTAGTAGAAAAGTTTCTTATAGCATAACGAAACTCTGCTATTTCTTTAAGCAAGAAGATATTAATTGGAATTTGACGGTTAGATTCCCACCACCAAATTTCTCCTAATTCTAGGAACTTTTGACGCTCTTCGTCAGTTTTTATAGCCGTGTAATCGTAGATGCTAGTTACTTGAGCATCCTGATTAATAATAATCCCCACGTATTCGTGTTCTACGTGATTAATTACACTTATAAATGGAAAGTTTTGTTGTAAGTTTTCTGTGATTCGCATCGATAAATACTATAAAGGTCCGCTAATATGCAAAATATTTCTGTTTATTTATATCCAAATAAGATTGACGCATATACGAACCCGGTTGACTCCCTAACCAGTGAGAGGT
>JACCDQ010310712.1_pt1 | contig 18172 bp, 19 predicted proteins | sample 7446031 | NCBI WGS metagenome assembly JACCDQ01 (sample SAMN15323442, study PRJNA562643) | freshwater metagenome | isolation source: river surface water | place: USA:Blue River Watershed | collected 2017-08-17
GATGTGTTGTTGACCAACGTGGCCGCTGCCGTGCAGATGCAATCCACCAAAGCCGGGCGAGATGCTTGGGCAGCAGGCGAACGCCCAGTATGGCAGGGCTGTTCTGCGGTGTTGGGCAGCGAAGCCATACAGCGCGTGCTGGAGGTGGACCAAACCCCGATTGGCAAAACACCGCGCAGTTGCCCCGCCACCTACATCGGTTTTTGGGACACCATACGCAAGCTCTACACCGAAACCCTGGAAGCCAAGGCGAGGGGCTACAGCCCGGGCCGTTTCAGCTTCAACACCGGCGACGGCCGCTGCCACAGTTGTGAAGGGCAGGGCGTTCGAACCATCGAAATGAGCTTTTTGCCCGATGTGAAAGTGCCGTGCGAGGCTTGCCACGGAGCGCGCTTCAACCCTGAAACCCTGGCCGTGACCTGGCGCGGCAAAAGCATAGGCGACGTGCTGAAAATGGAGGTGGATGAGGCGGTGACCTTTTTTGCCACCATGCCCAGCATTGCCTACCCCCTGCAACTGCTGCAAGACGTCGGCTTGGGCTACCTGACCCTGGGGCAACCCTCACCCACCCTTAGCGGAGGTGAGGCGCAGCGCATCAAGCTGGTCACCGAACTCACCAAGGTGCGCGATGAAGTGGGTCGCCGTGGCCAGAAGGCCCCCCACACCCTGTACGTGTTGGACGAGCCAACCGTGGGCTTGCACATGGCCGACGTGGACAAACTCATACGCGTGCTGCACCGTTTGGTGGATGGCGGGCACAGTGTCGTGGTCATTGAACACGATCTGGACGTGATCGCCGAGGCGGACTGGATCATGGATCTGGGGCCCGATGGGGGCGATGGGGGTGGGCAGGTGGTCGCGGCTGCACCTCCCGAAGCCTTGGTTCAACTGGGCACCCACACCGGCCGCGCGCTGGCGCCGGTGCTGGCCAGGGCATAACTGGGCGGTCATGCAGGTCATACAAATACACCCCAAATCGCCCCCCAAACCCGCCTGGGGGCAGCCCTGCAATGGGTGCGGCGTGTGTTGCCTGGCCGAACCGTGCCCCCTAGGGGTGCTGTTGTCACGCAAACGCACCGGGCCTTGCAAAGCACTGGTGTGGAGTGACGCCCAAGGCCGCTACCTATGCGGTGCCTTGGCGCGCTGGGGGTCAGAGCAAACCGCCGCTTCGGGTTTGGGCAGGGCCTGGCAGCCGTTTCAGTGGTTGTTTGCCCGCTTGATACGGCGCTGGATTGCCGCTGGCCAAGGTTGCGATGCAACCTTGGAAGTGGTGACAGAGCGGTAAATTCGGTCAGCCCTGGTCCGCAAACCCCGACTTGGCCTCTTGCCGCAAGGCCACCGCGTCGTCTTCTGCCAAGGTTTTTTCATTTTCGGCCAAGCGGAAAATACGCCCCGCGTTGTGCACTTGGTTGACTTGGGTGTTGAGCGATGCCGACGCAGCGGCCAACTCTTCCACCATGGCAGCGTTTTGCTGGGTGATCGAGTCCATTTGCGAAACCGCCTCGCTGATTTGCGAAATACCCGTTTGCTGCTCGACAGTTGCGCCCCGAATTTCTTCCAGCAAAGCGGTTACCCGGTCCACCGCTGACAGGGCCTCGTTCATGCGCTGGCGTGCTTCTTCGGCCCGGTCGTTGCCCACTTCCACACGCTGGCGTGACTCTTCAATCAACTGCCGGATTTCTTTGGCCGCCGAGCTGGTCCGTTGGGCCAGTGCCCGCACTTCAGATGCCACCACGGCAAATCCCCGGCCTGCATCGCCCGCACGGGCGGCTTCAACCGCGGCGTTCAAGGCCAATATATTGGTTTGAAAGGCCACCCCTTCAATCACCTGAATGATGTCGCCAATTTTTCGTGCAGATTCGGCAATGCCATGCATGGTGCTGGCAACCCCTTCCACCGAGTCGTGGCTGCGTCGGGCCACTTCTGCTGTTTCTTCGGCCAATTGCGCGCCTTGGGCGGCCAGTGCAGTGGTCTGTTGCACCGTGCCGTTGATTTCTTCCATCGAAGCCGCAGTCTGCTCCAGGTTGCTGGCCTGGGATTCGGTCCGTTCAGACATGTCCTGGTTGCCGGCCGCAATTTCCTGGGTGCCGTCGCGCAGGTTTCCAACTTCGTGCCGAATATCGCGGATAGCGGTGCGAATGTTCAAACCCATTTGGCCCAAAGCTTGCTGCAACTGGCCGATCAGGCCGGTGTCTTCCACCAGAACCGGTCGGCTCAAATCGCCAGCGGCCAGCTGGTTTGCGGCATTCAATACCCGGCGCAGCGGTCGTCCAGTCAGGCCCCAAGCCAGCCCCGCCGCCAACGGCACAGACACCAGCGCTCCCGCCAACCCTGTCCAGCTCGGCAGGCCCAACAAGGCAGGCACCAACGGCCCCAATGCGGACAACATGGCGAGCAGAGTCAATTGGCCGCGCAATTCTGGGGTGAGGGCCCGTTTGCACTTCCCCAGCAGGGTGTTTCGAACCAACTTGCCTTCGCGCAGACGGGTTGCCAGCTTGCCGGACTGGGCCTCCTCTCGCATGGTGGCGTATAAAGCTTCCGCCCCGTCAATTTCTGCCCGTGTCGGTTTGGTTCGTACCGACAGGTAGCCCACAATCCGATCGCCATCGCGCATGGGCGTGGCGTTGGCGCGCACCCAATAGTGCTCACCGTTTTTTCGGCGGTTTTTGACCAGGGCGGTCCACGGAAGCCCGTTTTCAACGGTGTCCCAGAGGTCGCGGAAGGCCTCCTCCGGCATGTCGGGGTGGCGCACCAAGTTGTGTGGCTGCCCTTGCAACTCCTCGCGGGTGTAACCACTGACGGCGATAAAGTTGGGGTTGCAGTAGGTGATGCGCCCTTTCACATCCGTGACCGATATCAAGGTCATGTCGGCGGGATAGTCGTACTCTCGTTGGGTGACAGGCAGGTTCGTACGCATGGTGCTACAGGGTGCTGTGGAGTCCAAAAAGCGGAGCGGTTTTGTTTCAAACAGCTCCTTGTTTGCGGATTTTCGTTAATTTTCGGTGCAATATGGGCCCGCGAAACACAAAATAAACCCGAAAAAAGCCCGCGTGTTCATTTTGCCTCTCCCTTTCAACCGCCTATTGATTTAAAACAAGAACCGTTATGAGCATTTTGCGCGTGGCGACCTACAACATCCACAAAGGAGTGCAAGGCGTGGGGCCTGCCCGCCGGTTGGAAATACACAACCTGCTGCACGCGGTGGAGCAGTTCGATGCCGACGTGGTGTGCCTGCAAGAGGTTCGCGCCAGCAACCGGCTGATGCAACGCCGTTTTGCCCATTGGCCGCAAGCCGGGCAAGCCCACTACTTGGCCCCCGAAGGCTACGAGGCCGTTTACCGCACCAATGCCGTTACGCGCCACGGCGAGCACGGCAACGCCCTGTTGTCGCGTTGGCCGGTGGTGGCAACGGGGCACCAAGATGTGTCGGATCACCGCTTTGAACAGCGGGGCTTGTTGCATGCACAACTCAATGTGCAGGGCCGCCCCTTGCATGTGGTGGTGGTGCATTTGGGCCTGATGCACGCTGGCCGCGCCCGGCAGGTGGAACAACTGGGTTTGTTTATAAACAACAACGTGCCAAGCGACGCCGCATTGGTGGTGGCGGGCGATTTCAACGACTGGGGCGCGCGTTTGCACACCCCCATGGCCCGCCTGGGTTTGCACACCTTCGACGGCATACGGCTGCCCACTTTTCCTGCCCGTTTGCCGCTGCTGCACCTGGACCGTGTGTACGCGCGTGGGATGAACCTGCTGTCCGCCCAGGTACCGCACGGGGGGGCCTGGCCGAGAATGTCTGACCACCTGCCCTTGATCGCTGAATTCAGCTGGGCCTGACCCCTCCGCCTGTTTGCCCATGAAACCCGCACTGCGCACCGGTCACCGTTTGCAGCTGTTGCAAAACGGCACCAGCCTGTTTCCGGCCATGGTGCGCGTGATCGACCAGGCGCGCCAGTTGGTGCATGTAGAGACTTATATTTTCGAGTTCGCGGGTGATGCGCTGCAAGTTGCCGAAGCACTCGAACGGGCCGCCCAACGTGGTGTGGTGGTGCGTTTGGTGGTGGACGGCGTGGGCACCCCCGGCCTACCGCAGGCTTGGCAAGAGCGGTTCCTAGCCGCCGGCGTTCAGTACCAGGTGTACGCCCCACTGGGTCGCTTGGGGTTGCTCATACCCAGCCGGTGGCGACGCTTGCATCGAAAACTCTGCGTGGTCGACGGGGTTTGGGGTTTTTGCGGCGGAATCAACTTGATCGACGACCTGGACGATGTGGCTCTGGGCCGCTTGTCAGCCCCGCGGCTTGATTTTTCTTTGCAAATCACCGGCCCATTGGTGGCCGATATGCAAGACACCATGGAGCAATTTTGGTGGCGCACCCAAGCCGTCAGCAACGCCCGGCGGCGCGAATTCCGGGCGGCCTGGGAAGCCTTGCGCGAGGCCTTGCCCCCGCTGGATCTGCCCCACGACCACCACACCCAGCCGCCTCAAGACGCCGCGTTGCTGCTGCGTGACAATGTCCGCCATCGGCACGATATTGAACGCGCCTACCTCAAGGCCCTGGGCGAAGCCCGGCACGAGGTGGTGATTGCCAACGCTTACCTGATTCCGGGTCGCAAACTGCGCCGTGCGATGGCTTTGGCTGTGGCGCGTGGCGTTCGGGTTCGCTTGCTTTTGCAGGGCAAATACGAGTATTTTTTTCAATACCATGCGGCCCGGCCCGTGCACCACTGGTTGCTGCGTGCGGGTGTGGAAATACACGAATACGCACCCAGCGCCCTGCATGCCAAAGTGGCGGTGGTGGACAATCGGTGGGCGACGGTGGGGTCCACCAACCTCGACCCCTTGAGTTTGCTGCTGGCCCGAGAGGCCAACGTGGTGACCACCGATCGCCAATTTGCCCACAGTTTGCGCAATCGCTTGGACCAGCTGATGCACGAGGCAGGCGCGCCCCTGAGCCTGGCGGCGCTGCAACAGCGGCCTCTGATGCAGCGTTTTTTAGACCGTTTCGCCTTCGGGCTGATGCGAGCCCTGCTGTTTGTGACCGGGCACCGATACTGAATTTGGGTGGCAGTAAACCCGCACCCTCAACATGGCTGCGTTGAAGTGTTAGCATGCTTTGATGCTGATGAAAGTGAACGAGAACATGACCCAAGCTGACCAAGACGAAGGCACGCCGGTATCGGTAAAGATACGCGAACGCCTGCAGGAAGCGCGGCACCGTTTCCATTCCAACGACAACATTGCCGAATTCATCCAGCCGGGTGAGCTTGAAGCCTTGCTGGACGAGGTGACCGACAAAATGCGTGGCGTGCTCGCCAGCATGGTGATCGACACCGACAACGACCACAACACCGGCGATACCGCCCGCCGCGTGGCCAAGATGTACTTGAAAGAGGTGTTTGCGGGCCGTTATGTCAAGGCTCCCAGCATCACGGAGTTCCCCAACGCGGAACACCTCAACGAGCTGATGATCGTAGGCCCGATCACGGTGCGCAGCGCTTGCAGCCACCATTTTTGTCCGGTCATTGGCAAGGTCTGGATTGGCATCATGCCCAACGAACACACCAACGTGATAGGCCTGAGCAAGTACGCACGCCTGGCCGAATGGATCATGGGCCGGCCCCAAATCCAGGAAGAAGCGGTGGTGCAACTGGCCGACCTGATCCAGGAAAAAACCCAACCCGATGGATTGGCCATCGTTATGGAAGCCACGCATTACTGCATGGCTTGGCGCGGCGTCAAAGACATGGACAGCAAAATGATCAACTCGGTCATGCGCGGCGTGTTCTTGAAAGACAACAACCTGCGCCGTGAATTTTTGGCCCTCATTCCCCGGAAAGGTTGATCATGCTGGTTCGTTTGTTGTACGTCAGTCGCGCGGTAGATGCTGACAGCACTGCGGCCATTCAGGCCATTTTGGCGTCGGCCCGCCAGCACAATTTGCACAACGGCATTACCGGCATTCTGTGCTACGGCGGGGGGGTGTTTGTGCAAGCCATTGAGGGTGGACGTTCCGCTGTCAACCGGCTGTACAACCAAATCATCGAGGACCCGCGCCACAAAGACGTGGAGTTGCTGCACTACGAAGAAATCACCGAACGGCGTTTTGGGGGTTGGACCATGGGCCAGGTCAACCTCAGCAAGCTCAACACGTCCATCGTGCTCAAATACTCCGAAAAGCCCGAATTCGAGCCCTACAACGTGTCGGGCAAAGTGTCGCTGGCCTTGCTTGAAGAGTTGATGGCCACGGCCAGCATCATTGGCCGCGCTTGAGCCTGGCCGGGGAGTTGAGCACGCCAGGTGCCATGCACCCCACGCTGTTGGGCTGCGACTTCAGCAGCTCGCCCAGCCGGCGCAAACCGGTGGTGCTGGCGGTGGGCCACTGCGAAGGGCGGTTGGGCGCCCAGCGGGTGCAGCTGGAGCGGTTTTTAACCTTCGACAATTTGCCTGCTTTGGGTGCCCACTTGACCCAGCCCGGGCCTTGGGTGGGGGGCTTTGATTTCCCGTTTGGCTTGCCCCGCGAGCTGGTGGAGGCGCTGGCTTGGCCCACCGAATGGTTGGCTTGCATGCGGCACTATGCCGCCCTTTCCCGCCACGAAATCCGCAGTGCGTTCGCGGCATTTTGCGACAGCCGGCCCGCGGGAGCGAAGTTTGCCCACCGGGCCACAGATTGCCCCGCCGGTTCCAGCCCCAGCATGAAGTGGGTCAATCCGCCGGTGGCTTTCATGCTGCATGCGGGCGTGCCCTTGTTGCTGGAGGCGGGTGTTTGTTTGCCAGGGCTGCATCCGGTGCCGCCTGTTGTAAGCGGGCCTGAACCCAGCCAGTGTGTGGCGCTGGAGGCCTACCCCGGCCTGTTGGCCCGCAGCGTGTTGGGCCATCGCAGTTACAAAAGCGATACCAAGGCCAAGCAAACCGCAGACCGTTTGATCGCCCGCAAAGACCTGGCCGACGCCCTTGACACCGGCCGCGCTCCTTTGCTGGCGCAAGCCGGGTTGCGCATCAAGTGGAGCCATGCCCAGCGCGAGGCAGCGGTGGACGATGCCAGCGGCGACCACATGGATGCGGTGCTTTGTTTGTTGCAGGCGGCCTGGGGTTGGCAGCAACACCAGCTGGGGCATCCGCAGTATGGTTTGCCCGACTTTGACCCCTTGGAGGGGTGGATCGTTACGGCTTGACGGTTGCGCTTGCGCACACCGTGCAAGCCGGGTTGCGCGACAACCGCACTTCGTTGAATTCCAGCCCCCGCCCGTCCAGCATCATCAGCCGGCCCACCAAGCGCGACCCCATGCCACTGAGCAGCTTCAAGGCCTCGGCGGCCTGCATGGTGCCCACAATGCCCACCAAAGGGGCGAACACGCCCATGGTGGCGCAACGTGTTTCCTCCAGTTCCTCGGTGTCAGGGAACACGCAGGCATAGCACGGACTGGTGGCATCACGCGGGTCGTACACCGCCAATTGCCCGTCAAAGCGGATGCCCGCGCCCGACACCAAAGGCACCTTGTGCGCCACGCACAGCCTGTTGATCATGTGCCGGGTCTTGAAGTTGTCGGTGCAGTCCAGCACCACGTGGGCTGTGGGCAACAAGCGGTCGAGCAAAGCGTCGTCTGCCCGTTGTTGCAGGGCGTCTATTCGAATCTCGGGGTTGATGGCGTGCATGGCCGTGCAGGCCGATATCACCTTGGCTTGCCCCACCCGGTCTTCGTTGTGGGCAATTTGGCGTTGCAGGTTGGTCGCGTCCACGGTGTCGTGGTCGATGAGCGTGATGTGGCCCACCCCGGCGCTGGCCAGGTACAGCACCACCGGTGAGCCCAAACCCCCTGCGCCCACCACCACCGCATGGGATGCCAGCAGCTTCTCCTGGCCCTCCACGCCCAGTTCATTGAGCAGGATGTGACGCGAGTAACGCAGCAGCTGGTCGTCGTTCATTCAGGCGCTCAGTTGTCAGCCTTGGACTCGGTGCGTTCGGTCTGGGTTTTGCTGACCAGCACGGGCTTGCCTTTGAGCTGGTTCAAGGCTTGCTGCAACTGGAAGTCTTTGTCAGAGCCAAATTCAGGCACCAGCCGGGCGCCTGGGTTTTTGCGGCGTTCTTCTTCCAGGCGCAGACGGGCCTGTTCGCGGGCTTGCTCGCGTTGGCGTTCGGCGGCCTTTTCAGCTTCGGTGGGTGCCTTGGCGTCACCTTGGCCATTGCCCAGATGCTTGTTCAAGTCGGCTTCGCGGGTGGCCAGAGCCGCAAACAGGTTGCCCTCTTCGGTTTCATCCACCCAAACATCGGGCACGATGCCTTTGGCTTGTATGGACCGGCCGTTTGGCGTGTAGTAGCGCGCCGTGGTCAGCTTCAAGCCAGTGTCTGGCCCCAGCGGGCGCACGGTTTGCACCGAGCCCTTGCCAAAAGTCTGGCTGCCCATGACCTTGGCGCGTTGGTGGTCTTGCAGGGCGCCCGCCACAATTTCACTGGCCGAGGCGGAGCCTTCGTTCACCAACACCAACAGCGGCACCTTTTTGAACAGGCCCTTGGTGTTGTCGGTCAGGCGCTTTATGGGGTCGCCGTTGCCCCGGCGCTGGTAGAACTGTGCTGCGGCTTTGTAAGTGAACTTGCTTTCTTCCAGCTGCCCGTTGGTGGACACCACCACAACGTTTTCGGGCAAGAACGCGGCGGACAAGGCCACCGCAGCGTCGAGCAGGCCGCCGGGGTCGTTGCGCAAGTCCAGCACCAAGCCCTTGAGTTGCGGCTGTTCTTTGTAAATGTCTTCAAGCTTGCGGGCGAAGTCTTCCACCGTGCGTTCTTGGAACTGCGACACCCTTATCCAGGCATACCCCGGCTCCAGCACCTTGGCTTTTACACTTTGGGTTTTGATTTCTTCGCGGGTAATGGTGACCGAGAAAGTGCGGTTTTCTTCCTTGCGGAAAATCGTCAAAGCCACCTTGGTGTTGGGTTCGCCGCGCATGCGTTTGACCGCATCGTTGATGCTCAAACCTTTGACGGCCGTGTCGTCAATCTTGGTGATCAGGTCGTTGGTTTTGAGCCCTGCACGGTAGGCCGGCGACCCTTCGATCGGGGACACCACTTTCACCAGGCCTTCTTCCATGGTGATTTCAATGCCCACGCCCACAAACTTGCCGGTGGTGCCTTCGCGGAATTCCTTGAAGCTCTTTTTGTCGTAGTAAACCGAATGGGGGTCCAGGCTCGAAACCATGCCCGATATGGCATCAGTGATCAGTTTTTTCTCGTCCACCGGTTCCACATAGTCGGTTTTGACCATGCCAAACACCGCGGCCAATTGCTGCAGCTCTTCCAGGGGCAAGGGAGCCATGGCGCCGCGTGCCACGGCTTGCAATTGCACCGTCGTCAAGGCGCCTGCCATGGCACCCACGGCAATCCAACCCGCAATTTTCAATTTCTGACCCATGGCCCAGCTTTCATGACGCTACAAAAATGGCTCACAGCCAATGTACACCTAAGAGCCGGGTAACGCCCCGGTGGTTCCGCAAAGCTGCGGTAAAGCTCAGGCTTTGCCCTGGTTGGCCACGGCTGCAGCGGCTTTGGCGGCGGCTTCGGCGTCACCCAAGTAGTAGCTGCGGATGGGTTTGAGGTCGGCGTCCAGCTCGTACACCAACGGGATGCCGTTGGGAATGTTCACGCCCACAATTTTGTCGTCGGCAATGTTGTCCAGGTATTTCACCAACGCACGAATGGAGTTGCCGTGCGCTGCCACCACCACCCGCTTGCCCGCCTTGATGGCGGGTGCCATGGACTCGTTCCAAAAAGGTATGACCCGGGCCACAGTGTCTTTGAGGCATTCGGTCAGCGGCACATCGGCGGGGTCCAGCTTGGCGTAACGGCGGTCGCCACGTTCGGAGCGCGGGTCGCTCGCTTCCAGTGCCGGTGGCGGCGTGTCGTAGCTGCGGCGCCAAATCAGCACTTGTTCGTCGCCATATTGTTTGGCCATGTCGGCCTTGTTCAGGCCTTGCAAAGCACCGTAGTGGCGTTCATTCAGGCGCCAGTGCTTGACCACGGGCAGCCAGGTGCGGTCCATGCCGTCAAGCACATACCAGAGGGTGTGAATCGCGCGCTTGAGCACGCTGGTGTAAGCGAGGTCAAAGTCCCAGCCTTCGTCTTTGAGTAATTTGCCTGCCGAAATGGCCTGGTTCACGCCGGTGGGGGTGAGGTCCACGTCGGTCCAGCCGGTGAAGCGGTTTTCCAGGTTCCAGGTGGATTCGCCATGGCGAATCAAGACAAGTTTGTACATGTTGAGTGTGTGAGCAAAAGACCAAACGCCGCGTGCTGCAGAGGTTGAGGCGTCCATTCTAAAATAGCTCCCGTTTTGAAAGGTGTGTCGTGACGTTTTTTATCGATAACTGGATGTTGTTTTTGGTTGCCCTGAGTTCCGGAGGGATGTTGCTTTGGCCGGTGTTGACCAAAAGCGGCGGGGCAGCCGGTGTGAACCCCAGCGAAGCCGTTCAGCTGATGAACCGCGAGAAGGCCGTGGTGGTGGACGTTTGCTCCGCAGAAGAGTTTGCAACCGGGCATGTGGCGGGCGCCAAAAACATTCCCTTGGGTGAGCTGGAAGCCAAGTTGCCCGGGGCGGTCAAGAACAAACAAACGCCGGTGATTTTGGTGTGCGCTTCAGGGGTGCGCTCCAGCCGTGCAGTTGGCGTGGCCAAAAAGCTGGGCTTTGAAAAAGCTTTTTCCCTGACGGGTGGTATGGGGGCCTGGCGGGGTGCGAGTTTGCCCGTCCAAAAAAACTGATGGGTTGATCCACCACATAGGCCCAACATGAACGCAGTGACCATTTACAGCAGCGATTTTTGCCCCTACTGCCACCGCGCCAAGGCCCTGTTGCGGCAACGGGGTGTGCAGCAGTGGGAGGAAATTGTGGTTGATGGCAAGCCCGATCTTCGAGCCCGCATGAAAGACATCACCGGTCGCACCAGCGTTCCGCAAATTTTCATAGGCGAAACCCACGTGGGCGGCTGTGACGACTTGCACGCGCTGGACGCCCGTGGCGCCTTGCTGCCTTTGCTGGGCGCAGCCTGACATAATGCCCGCTTCCTTCACCCGTACCCGAAAGTGTTTATGTCAGAAGAACTGACCCCCGTGTTCCAGATCCAGCGCGTTTACCTCAAAGAGTCCTCGCTGGAGCAACCCAATTCCCCTGCCATTTTGCTGGAACAAGAACAACCCAGCGTGGATATACAGCTCGGTGTTGAGGCGCAACCCGTGGCAGATGGCGTTTTTGAGGTGTGCGTGACCGCCACCGTGCAAACCAAAATCAAAGACCGAACCGTGTTTTTGGTGGAAGCCAAGCAGGCAGGTATTTTCGAGGTGCGCAACCTGCCGCAAGAGCAAATGGGTGCGATCATGGGCATTGCTTGTCCGCAAATTGTGTACCCCTATTTGCGCGGCAACGTGGCCGATTTGGTCCAGCGCGCCGGTTTCCCGCCTGTGCACTTGTCCGAAATCAACTTCCAGGCCATGTACGAGCAACAACAGGCTCAACAGCAGGAAGATGCGCCCCGCATCGTGACGCAGTAAGTCAACCCAACCCAACAGGGCGTGCCAGGCATGAACATCACCGTGTTGGGGGCTGGTGCCTGGGGCACAGCCTTGGCCCTGGCTGCGGCGCGCCAACCCTCGGGTGCGGGCCACCACAGGGTTCGCTTGTGGGCGCGCAACCCTGTGCAGGTGAGCGACATGCACGCCCACCGCGAAAACCGACGTTATTTACCGGGCCACCCTTTGGGTGACAACTTGCAGGTGTTTGCTTGCGAAGCAGCCCATTTGCCACCTGCGCTGCAAGGCGAAGACTTGGTGGTGGTGGCCACCCCCATGGCTGCCCTGCGTGGCATGCTGCAGGCGCTGGCACAGGTGCCTGCACCCGTGGTATGGTTGTGCAAAGGTTTTGAGCGACCACAGGGCGTTGACTGCGCCGAAGTTGGCCTGATGGGGCACGAAGTGGCCGCACAAGCGGCACCGCTGCTGCGCACCGGGGTTCTCAGCGGGCCCAGTTTTGCCCAAGAGGTGGCTTGCAGCCAGCCCACCGCGTTGGTAGCTGCCAGCTCGCACCCGCATGTGCGCGACACCATGGTTCGAGCGTTCCACGGCCCTTTTTTGCGCATTTACGCCAACGATGATGTGGTGGGCGTGGAGGTGGGTGGGGCGGTCAAAAACGTGATGGCCATAGCCACTGGTTTGTGCGATGGTTTGCAACTCGGGCTGAATGCCCGCGCAGCGCTCATCACGCGGGGTTTGGCTGAAATCACCCGTTTTGGGGTGGCGCTCGGCGCCCGGGTGGATACGTTTATGGGCCTGAGCGGCTTGGGCGATCTGGTGTTGACCGCCACCGGCGACCTGAGCCGCAACCGGCAGGTCGGGCTGCTTTTGGCGCAGGGGCAAACCTTGCAGCAGGCCGTGAATTCGTTGGGCCACGTGGCCGAAGGTGTTTACAGCGCACGCACCGTGGCCCAACGCGCCCAGGCCGTGGGTGTGGCCATGCCGATCACTCACGCGGTGGTGGACTTGTTGGATGGCAAGTTACAACCCCAGCAAGCGGTGGCCGTGTTGATGGGGCGTGGCCCCGTGGCTGAAGGCGCTTGAGGCCTGGTTTTCACAGCTCCCAGTTGTCGATCAAACGCGTTTTGCCCAGTTTGGCTGCACCCAAAGCCACCAGTTCGCCAGCACGGAATTGATGCGGTTCTGGGGGCTGCAGGTCTACCCGGCGGCGTATGGTCAGGTAGTCAGGTTGCCAACCCCGTTGGGCCAAATGGTGCATGGCGGTTGCTTCCAAGGCGGCCAGGTTGTGTTCTCCGGCCAAAGCGGCTGCCCCCAGCGCCCTGAGTGCGGTTGACAACTGCATGGCTTCAGCCCGCTCTTGGGCGCTGAGGTACATGTTGCGTGAACTCAAGGCCAAGCCGTCCTCGGCACGTTCAATGTCGGCACCGTGTACCGTCACGGGCAGGGCAAATTGTTCCACCATTTGCCGAATCACCATGAGCTGCTGGTAGTCTTTTTTGCCGAACACCGCATGGCGTGGCCCTTTGGCCTGGCTGAACACGCACTGAAACAGCTTCATGACCACAGTGGCCACACCGGTGAAGAACCCCGGCCGAAAATGCCCTTCCAAAATGTCGCCCAATGCGCTTGGCGCGTGCACCTTGAAAGTTTGTGGCTGCGGGTAGAGCTCTTTTTCAGAGGGCGCAAACACCACGTCGCACCCTGTGGCGGCAAGGTGGTCGCAGTCGGCCTGCAGCGTGCGAGGGTAGGTGTCGAAATCTTCGTGCGGCAGGAACTGCAGGCGGTTCACAAAGATGCTGGCCACGGTCACGTCGCCCAGCGGTTTGGCCATGCGCACCAAGGCGAGGTGGCCCTTGTGCAGGTTGCCCATGGTGGGCACAAAAGCTGGAGAGTCAAAAGGTGCCAGGGCGCGCTGCAAATCAGCGAGGGTGTGAACAACGAGCATGAGGTGTTACCAGGCGTGTAGTGCGTTTTCTGGGAAGGAGCAGTTCTTGACGGCGGCCACATAAGCGGTCATGGCTGCTTTGACGCTGGGCTGACCTTCCATGAAATTGCGCACAAATTTTGGGGTCTTGCCCAGGCCTATGCCGAGCATGTCGTGCATTACCAGCACCTGCCCGGCGGTGCCATTGCCCGACCCTATGCCTATGGTGTGGCAGTGGGTGAGTTGCGCGGTCAAGTCGGTGGAAAGGGCTGCCGGCACCATTTCGAGCACCACCATGCTGGCCCCGGCCTCTTGCAGGGCAAGGGCTTCGGTTTTCATGCGCTGGGCTTCGGATTCGCTTCTGCCTTGCACCCGGTAGCCACCCAGTGCATGCACGGTCTGCGGTGTCAGGCCCAAATGGGCGCACACCGGTATGCCTCGCTCCACCAAGAAGCGAACCGTTTCGGTGGTCCAGCCCCCGCCCTCGAGTTTGACCATGTGGGCTCCCGCATGCATCAGGGCCGATGCGCTGCGGATGGCTTGTTCTTTTGATTCTTGGTAACTGCCAAACGGCAAGTCCCCTATCACCCACGCGGTGCCTTGTACACGGCGCAGGCCGCGGGTCACGCTTTCGGTGTGGTAACACATGGTTTCCAGGGTGACGCTCACCGTGCTGGAGAGGCCTTGGCACACCATGCCCAAAGAGTCGCCGATCAACAGGCATTCGACCCCCGCGCTGTCGGCCACGGCGGCAAAGGTGGCGTCGTAGGCGGTGAGCATGGTGATTTTCTCACCCCGTTCGCGCATTTCGTTCAGCCTGGGCAAACTGATGGGTTTGCGTTGCGGCAGGGGCGAGGCCGAAGGCAGGGTGCCGTAGGGCGTGCCGGGGGTGTTGGGGTTGGCTGGGTTCATAGGTCTGTGGGCTGGGCCCTAGGGTCTCCTGTGACGCAGCAAGTCTAGTCGATCCCGATGTGTTTTCTGCAGCGTGCTCGTGCGCGAATGCACGAGCACGCGTGCCCTGGGGTTACAGTGTGGCCTGTGATTGAAAACCCGAGTCTTATGCAAGTTGACGAATTCACCCCCGAGCGCCTTCAGGTGCTGGCCCAAGCCGATGTGGCGCGCGCCCTGGAAGAAGATGTGGGCGCCGGTGACCTGACCGCTGCCCTGATTGACCCCGACCGCAAGGCCAGGGCCCGGGTGTTGGCCCGCGAGCCCGCGGTGCTGTGTGGACGCCCCTGGGTGCAAGTTGCGGTGGCGGCGTTGGACCCGCAGGCCCGCTGTGTTTGGCATGTACCCGAAGGCGGGCGTTGCGAGGCCAACCAGGTGGTGTTGGAAATAGAAGGCCATGCGCAGGCCCTTTTGACGGCTGAGCGAACGGCGCTCAACTTCATGCAAATGTTAAGCGCTGTGGCCACCCAAACCGCGACCTATGTGCAAGCGGTTGCGGGCACCCGTGCCCAGATTGTGGACACCCGCAAAACCTTGCCGGGTTTGCGCTTGGCGCAAAAATACGCCGTTCAATGCGGGGGCGGTGTGAACCACCGCTTGGGGCTGTACGACGCGGTCTTGATCAAAGAAAACCACATTGCGGCCGCAGGTGGGGTGGAAGCCGTTTTGCGGCGCGTCTGGGAAACCTCACCTCTGGCCAAGTTTGTGCAAATTGAAGTGGAAACCTTGGCCCAAATGGAAGAGGCTTTGGCGGCGGGCGCCCGCATGCTGTTGCTGGACAACATGGATTTGCCCACCCTGCGCGAGGCGGTCCGCATCAATGCGGCCCACCCCAAAGGTTCGGCGGTGCTGGAAATATCGGGCGGCGTCAATTTGGGCACCGTGCGCGCATTGGCCGAAACGGGGGTAGACCGCATTTCAATTGGCGCGCTCACCAAAGATGTCAAGGCGATTGATTTTTCCATGCGTTTTGACACCTTTTGAACACTTTTACCGATACCCACACACCATGGACCACGTGATAGAAGTCGATTACGAACAGCCGGCATGCTCCACGCGCCACGCTTGGGCACGTGTACCCCAGGAACCCAGCCCAGCCGAGAGGGTGGCGTTGAAGAATCGAATTCGCCAGTTGCTGAAGGAGAAAAACGCGGTGATGGTGTCGCATTACTATGTGCACCCCGACCTGCAGGACCTGGCCGAGGAAACCGGCGGCATCGTGAGCGACAGCCTGGAAATGGCCCGCTTTGGCCGCGACCATGCAGCACAAACCCTGGTGGTGTCGGGCGTTCGGTTCATGGGCGAAACCGCGAAAATCTTGTCGCCCGAAAAAACCGTGCTCATGCCCGACCTGGACGCCAACTGTTCGCTGGATTTGGGCTGCCCAGTGGACGAATTTTCGGCTTTTTGCGACCAACACCCTGACCGCACCGTGGTGGTGTACGCCAACACCAGTGCCGCGGTAAAAGCCCGCTCCGATTGGCTGGTCACCTCCAGCTGCGCGCTCGACATTGTTCGTGCCCTGAAAGACAAGGGCCACAAAATCCTTTGGGCGCCGGACAAGCACTTGGGCAGCTATATTCAGCGCGAAACCGGTGCCGACATGCTGCTGTGGCAGGGGTCGTGCATCGTGCACGACGAGTTCAAAGCTTTTGAGCTGCAAGACCTCAAAGCCAAACACCCCTTGGCCAAGGTGCTGGTGCACCCCGAAAGCCCGGCCGATGTGGTGGCCCTGGCCGACGCGGTGGGCTCCACCTCTGCGATCTTGAACGCGGCCAAAACCCTGGACGCAACTGAGTTCATTGTGGCCACCGACAACGGCATGATGCACAAGTTGCGAACCCTCAACCCGGACAAGGTGTTCATTGAAGCGCCCACCGCCGGCAACAGCGCCACCTGCAAAAGCTGCGCACATTGCCCTTGGATGGCTATGAACAGTTTGGCTGATGTGGTGCGTGTGTTGGAGACCGGGGCCAACTCGGTGCATGTGGATCCTGCCCTGATTCAACGTGCCCGCCAGCCCATAGACCGCATGTTGGCCTTTACAGCCGCCCTTAAAAACGGGCAAAACGCCGGTGCTTTGGTGCCCAATATCGGCGCAGCTTAAAGTCAAACATCCAACATGGCTTGCCCCAGGCTGCTGTGACCGGTTTGCTGCAAAGCGTGCGCGGCCTGGGTGCGGTCACGCGCTTCGCGGTTCTGACTCAGCTTGAATTTGCCTTCTACACGGGTGATGCGAATTTCCAGGCCGACGATCGACCGCAGCAAGCCGTCGATGTAATCTGCAGGGGCGTCGCCCATTTTCCAGGGTTGGGGTTGATCAGCTTCGTGGTGGCGTGTCAAACGGGCCACCAGTCCGCGAACAAAACGTTCATCGTCGCGCACAGTGATGCGGCCATGCGCGTGCACCACACGGTAATTCCAGGTGGGAACCTGGCGGTGTGTTTCCGCCTTGCTGGGGTACCAGTTGGGCGAGATGTAAGCATCGTCAGCACGAAAAACCACCATCACCTCATCGTCAGCACGCAGCGTTTGCCAGAGCAAGTTGTTGCGCGCCACGTGGGCCCGCAACACACCTTCAGCCCCTTGTGATGGGTCAAGTTCAAAGGGCAAGTGGTTGGCGTCCAACCCGTTTTCACTGTGGGTGACCAGCGTGCCCAAGGGGAATTGCCGAATCAAGTCATGCAACACCTTGGTGCGGGATTCTGAAAAGTGGGCCGGGGTGTACATGGCAGATGGCTTGTGCTGAGGGTTCAATCCTGGCCAGTATGCCAAACACCGGGCAACCTGGGCCCCGACGCAGGCTTATGGGCCCTTCTTGAGCGACAGCACCGTACCGTCGCAGGTGTACGACACTTCTTTGGCGACCATGCGCTCAATCACGCCGTTGCCTGTGCCAAGGCGTCGCATGAACATGGACAGCTTGCCACCTTGAAAGCTGTAGGTGCCAATCACCACATTTTGGCTGCGCACTTCCTGGGTGTGAATCTCATCGGCATTGCGGGTGAGCACCGCCAGCCCCTCATCGTTGAGCTTGAAGTATTTGCCAAAATCTACCTGCAGGATGGGGCTGTTGCACTGGTGGCTCAATGCCGCCCGCATTTGTTCACCCATGTACAAGCCGGTGGGGCCCGGCGTGTAGGTTTGCAGGTTCAGGAAGTCGGGCACCAACACCGTGCTGGTGCTGTTTGCCGGCGGGCACAGCTCGGCCGCAGCGGTGCGAAAAATCGGTTCAAAGTCGGTCAATCCCACCAAATTGGGCAGCTGTTTGAAGCTGCACGGCTGATCGGGCGCACTGGCGCAGCCCGCAAGTCCGGCAGCGGCCAACCAGGCCCATCCGGTGCGGCTGGCCCGTGCGGCCCAGGACCGAGCGGTCATGGGCGGTCCCCTACGATTCTGAAACTCGGGGTCGTGTCGCTGTTGGCCGTTGCGACTTTGGCGGTCGATGCCAATTGGTCTTCCACCCAGCTGGCGGGCACTTTTGCCTGCCCTGTGGACAGCACCAAGCCGCTTTGGCTGTCGATGACGCGGGCGTTGAGCCACACTTGGTCCTGCGCCAGCATGAAAGTCCCAGTGACCACGGCGGTGACGCCGAACTGGTCTTTCAGGTTTTTGACATCGCGACTTAAAACGAATTCGCCGTCGCGGTTGATCATGAAATTTTGCATCAAGCGCGGTTCAAAAATACGCCAACCACGCACCTGCAATTCGTGGATCAGGCTTTCCCCAATCAACCTCCCCAGGGGCGAGGTTTCGGCGAGGTTGTTCAGGTGGGTAAAGCTGCCGATCA
>JACCDQ011407055.1_pt1 | contig 18163 bp, 20 predicted proteins | sample 7446031 | NCBI WGS metagenome assembly JACCDQ01 (sample SAMN15323442, study PRJNA562643) | freshwater metagenome | isolation source: river surface water | place: USA:Blue River Watershed | collected 2017-08-17
CCACCTCTTCCCATTTCGAACAGAGAAGTTAAGCCTGCTTGCGCTGATGGTACTGCGGTTTTGATCGTGGGAGAGTAAGTCGATGCCGATTTTAAAAGCCTCACAGTAATGTGGGGCTTTTTTTTTGTGTAAATTTTTGTAAAAGACCTCTTTTACACCTGGATGCTCATTACCTTCTTTAACTTGTTGTTTTAATTTCTTCGCCATCCTCATTCGGTTAACCATCTTGTTACCTTATCATTTTCTTCTTTCTTCTTCATCCTCATTTGGTTAATCATTTTATTAACTAATCATCTTTTTCTTCTTCAACCTATTCTTTATCATCTTCTTCATCTTCAACCTATTCTTCATAATCTTTTTCATCATTGACCTCAATTTCTTTGTTACGCTTTATTTTTCAGCGTCAGTACCGTTCTGGTATACACAATGATTGGAATCCTCTTCATTATTGCTTACGGTTTTCTTTTTGATTGTTCAGGTGTGGTTGGTCTGAATGATTGGTAGTGTAATAAGGAATTATTGGGCAAAAAAAAGAGTAAAACCAGGGGTTCTACTCTTTTTGAGTTACTCAGCGCTGATAGCAACGCTAAAAGAATATTTTGATCATGTTATTGGCCCTTGCCGATAGCAAAAACGGTAGGGATCTTTGCGAGATCGTATGCTTTTTCTCGCCAGTCTAGTACGGTCATGGTTCTGATGGACTGTGAAGGCAGTGTCAGATTTGATGCAATACAAAGCTCAGTTAAATCTCCAACCTCGTTCAGTAGATCTTCTAAAACGTTCATGTTGCGGAAAGGTGTATCCATAAACAAGTGGGTATGCCCGTGTCTTTTGGTATCCATTTCAAAGTCGCGTAATTTTTTGATGCGTTCTTTGCGTTCTTTCGGTAAGTAGCCGTGAAAAGTGAACTGCTGTCCATTGAAACCACTGCCAATGAGGGCAAGCAAAATTGATGAAGGTCCTACTAAAGGTTTGACATGTATGGCTTGCGTATGTGCCAAATGAACGAGTGCTGCTCCAGGATCAGCAATTCCAGGACAACCTGCTTCGGAAATGATGCCTACGTCAATACCTTTGATGAGGAACATGAGTAAATCCATGAGTTCCGATTCTTTTGTATTCTTGTTGAGGATACGGAAAGTACAGTCGTCTATTGGGAAATTGCGGTCCATTTTGCGCAGCAAGCGTCGGGCACTTTTGATTTCTTCCACTGCAAATACCCGTAATTGTGTGGCTTGTGTAATCACTTCTTGTGGAATGATATCCGCCGTGCTTTCACCTCCTAATGTATTAGGAATGAGTAGGATAGATCCTTTTTGCTTAATGCTCATGAAAAAGTTTTTGAATGAGGGCGTCGGTAGCGTTGTCTACTAATTGATAGACTGCTTCGAAGTCGTCGAGTGTACCATAATAAGGGTCAGGAACCTCTGATTGCTGGTTTGGATATAAATAATCTAGCAAAAAGTTGACCTTTTTTTGGTCAGCTTCTGTTTTAGCTTGCGCCAGAACGTTGTTGTAGTTGGACCGATCCATGACCAAGATATGGTCAAAATGCTGAAAGTCGGCAGCACTGAATTGCCTGGCGCGTAAAAATTCAAGTGGTGTTCCGTGTTTGGCTGCAGTTTTGATCATGCGGCTATCCGGTGCTTTACCAATGTGGTAATTGGCTGTACCTGCGGAGTCGACAATTGCGTCTAGTTTTTGCGCTTTGATTTTACGCAAAAGTAAACCGTCTGCAAGTGGTGAGCGGCAGATGTTGCCGAGGCAAACCATGAGTATGCGCTTGGCCAATAGTTGCTTATTGAATGGTCAGTTTCTTCTCGAGTTCTTCGAGGTAATGACGGAATTGCTTGTCAGTTTCTGAAAGATTGACAACTGTTCGGCAGGCGTGAAGCACGGTTGCGTGGTCTTTGCCTCCGCAGTGTGCGCCGATACTTGCCAAAGATGATTTGGTCATTTTCTTGGAGAAATACATCGAGATTTGACGTGCCTGCACCACCTCACGCTTGCGCGTTTTGGATTTGAGCATTTCGATTGGCAAATCAAAGTAGTCACAAACAACTTTTTGAATGTATTCAATAGAGACTTCGCGTGCTGTGCTGCGGACAAATTTGTCTACCATTTGCTTGGCTAGCTCTAGAGTGATTGCTTTTTTGTTTAGTGACGCTTGCGCAAGAAGGGTGTTGAGTGCGCCTTCAATTTCACGAACATTGGTGTTGATAGAATAAGCCAAGTACTCCACGACTTCACGTGGGAGTTCTATGCCGCTACCGTACATTTTCTTTTCGAGAATCGCGATGCGTGTTTCGAGGTCTGGCGTGCCGAGGTCGGCAGAGAGCCCCCATTTGAAACGAGAAAGCAAACGTTGCTCCATACCTTGCATCTCTACAGGTGCTTTATCAGAGGTAAGGACAATTTGTTTGCCGTTTTGGTGCAAGTGGTTAAAAATACTGAAGAATACATCTTGGGTACGTTCTTTACCAGCAAAGAATTGGACGTCGTCAATGATCAAGACGTCAATCATTTGATAGAAATGAACGAAATCGTTGGTCGTTTGATTTTTAATGGCGTCTATGAATTGGTGTGCAAATTTTTCTGATTGCACATACAATACGGTTTTGTTCGGGAAGCGCTCTTTGATAGAGATGCCGATGGCGTGTGCCAAGTGTGTTTTGCCCAAACCAACTCCTCCGTAAAGAAGTAATGGGTTAAAGGCTGTGCCACCAGGTTTGTTAGATACTGCAAAACCAGAGGCTCTTGCCAAGCGGTTGCATTCTCCTTCAATAAAGTTTTCAAAAGTAAAATTGGGAATCAGGTTAGATTCGATGTTTACTTTCTTCAGACCAGGAATGACAAACGGATTTCGAATTTGCTTTTCGTCGACATTGATAGGCATGTTGACGGGCGCATTTTTTAAATTGCTTGAATTGTTGGTCGGGAGTTTAACGGTGTAAGGGCTGCGTGATTGGGTGTTGTTTTCCATCACGATGCTGTATTCTAAAGTACCATCCTGACCAAGTTCTTTTTTGATGACTTTGCGCAAGAGGGTAATGTAGTGCTGCTCGAGCCACTCATAGAAAAAATGCGACGGTACTTGGATTGTGAGCACTGGACCCTCCAATTTGACGGGTACAATTGGCTCAAACCAAGTTTTAAAGGCCTGCAAGGATATATTATCTTTGATAACTTTTAAGCAGGACTCCCATGCACTTTCGTGGCTAGTATTCATAATTTTGTAGGTTGTTCTCGTTGTTTGTAAATCATCGTGAGGTCACGACATTTGGTTGAAATAATGAGAGAACAAATATTCTCATAAAAAAGTTAAAAAAAAAGTGCTAAGGGTATTGCCTATTAAAAAAAAAAGACTTGTCTGCAATAATTTTTTAATATGGCTTTAATTCACCGAGAGCTTGGTAAATTTACGATAGACCAATAGAACATACAAGTAAAACGGCACAAAAACCATTAGTATGCAAGATAACTTACATTTGACGCATTTAGCGTTTTCAACATTTATCAGAGTGCGTTATGCCGAAACGGATCAAATGGGCTATTGCTATTATGGTAACTACGCCAGTTATTTTGAAGTGGCTAGGGTAGAGGCCTTGCGTGAGCGTGGCGTGAGTTATAAAGAAATGGAAGACAACGGGATTTTACTTCCTGTGAAGAAATTTGAAATTGCTTATCACCAGCCGGCGAAGTACGACGATTTATTGGAAATCCGTACCCGAATTGTGCAATTAGAAGGAGTGCGCATTGCTTTTGAATACAAAACATATAACGAAGGAGGCGTCTTGTTAAATGAGGCGTATACCTTGTTGGTATTTGTCAGTGCTGAAACGCAAAAACCCATCGCCATTCCAGCGGCTATTTTAAATCAATTCAACTAAACGATATGTGTACATTTGAATTTCAACTTTTTGACCCCCAACTTCACAAGCTTTCGTTTCAAATTAGAAGCGGAGAAACCCGTGTTGGTCAGCACCTGAGTCAACAAAAACGTGCTGAAGCCAAATACATTTTGATTGGTATCAGTGAAAATGCAGGACCACAGGCTAATATGGGCAGACCAGGTAGCGAAAATGCTTTTGGTGCGTTCTCAAAAGTCTTTTTTAACGCACAGTATTATGAAGGTGCTGCAATCAGTCAATTGGCTTATTTGGGTGTTATTCAACAGCTCAAGCAGCCTGCGGACCAAACAGAGGCTTCGGCAATGGTTGAAGAGCTCGACGCACTTTTATTAGCAACACTCCATACCTATATCGGCGAAGGTCAAATTCCGATTGTTGTAGGTGGTGGACATAACAATGCGCTTGCACTGATGCGCTGGGCCGCTCAAAGAGGCGCGTTAAGTGTGGTCAATATAGATGCGCATGCCGACATCCGCCCAACAGACAAGCGCCATAGCGGCAATTCTTTTTCTTTCGCCTTACAAGAGCAGCTTTTAACGCAATATGGTGTATTTGGCTTGCACGAAGCTTTTAACAATGCGTTTATTCGCACACAATTGGAGCAACCACAAATTAGTTATCGTTTTTTTGAAGATTATTTGCAGGGGCCACATCAACTATATGACGACGTAGTTGGATTTGTGCAGCATCAGCACCATGCGGTAGGTTTGGAAATCGATATGGATGCAATTGCTTTAATGCCGAGCTCTGCGTTTAGCCCGTCTGGTTGGCAACTCGATCAAATCCGTACACTCTTGTTTAAATTAGGACACATCCGTCCTCAAATCGCTTATTTGAACCTCACTGAGGCGGCACCTTGTGATGAAAAAGAAGCATTATTGGTCGGAAAAGCACTTACGTATTTGGTGCGCGATTTTGTCGGATTGCCGCATTAAGACGAATCAAGGAGTGGTACTTACCAAAAGAAAAAGAGGCTCCGAAGAGCCTCTTGAAATCAACCTGTAGCAAAGTTAATTTGGATAAGTCCGCTTACGCAGGACATTTCGAAAGGTTACACTCAATTAACACTAGAGTCTTGAAAAACTTATTGGCGTGCTGCAGCCAATGTGTGCTCAGCGTCTATTTTTGTCTGGAATGGATGCGCAGACAACAATACAAGCTTTGGTTCGCCTGATCGATGACCCTGATGAATTGGTTTATCAACAGGTTCGCGATGAGCTGATGAAGTTCGGCTCTGAGGTATTGCCTGTGTTAGAGCAATCCTGGGAACAAGATTATTATGGTTTGTTGTTTCAAGACCGTGTAGAAAACCTCATTCACGACATCCAATTTGAATCCGTTAAAAACCAATTGAGCGCTTGGCTGCAATCGCCAGACAAAGACCTCCTGACAGGTGCCATCATTATTGCTAGATACCAATATCCGGGCATGGATGAAGGCTTGTTGCACGAACGCATTCAGGCTATTCGCCGCGACATCTGGTTAGAGCTCAACGATCACCAAACTGCATTTGAGCAAGTCAAAATATTCAATCGCATTTTCTTTGGGATGCACCGCTTTAGAGGGGATAGTCAAAATTACCATACACCAGCGCATTCTTATCTCAATACCGTATTGGAAAGTCGCAAGGGCAATCCGTTGAGTCTTTGCATTATTTATAGTGTGATTGCACAATCTCTAGATTTACCTATTTATGGCGTCAATTTGCCGAATCATTTTGTGCTGGCCTATATGGATAGCAAACATTCGGCATTTGGATTGAATCAGGAAGATGATTACGGTGTTTTGTTTTACATCAATGCGTTTGCAAAAGGCAGTATTTTTGATGCCAATGAAATCAAAGAATTCATAAAGGGCATTCATTTACAGCCAGACCGCAGTCATTTCGAGCCTTGTTCCAATTCAGCTATTCTCAAAAGGATGCTTTCGAATTTGATCTACGCGTTTCAGCAAGTTGGGTCTGCTCAAAAAGTTGCAGAATTACAAGCTTTAAGGAACCTGATCCCTTAAGTCATTTGCGCATTTCTTCGTATTTTTGACTAAAACAAATTCATGTCCAGTCCTTATCAAGTTGCGGAGCGCTTCATGCGTTACGTTCAAATCGATACTACTTCAGATCCGAACTCAAGTTCATTTCCATCAAGTGCCAAGCAACGCAACCTCGCTTTGGTTCTATTTGAGGAATTGAAAGCATTGGGGCTTCAAGATGTAGAAATAGACGACTGGTCTTATGTCTTTGCCACAATCCCATCTAATGTTGCCCAGTCCTTGCCAACAATTTGTTTTTGCTCCCACATGGACACCGCACCAGATTGCAGCGGCACAAACGTAAAGCCAATTCTCCATTCAAAATACACGGGTGCGCCCATAATTCTACCAGACGACCCAACACAGGTTTTGCGCACAGAAGAGCACCCTTATTTACTTCAAAAAATCGGTGACGACCTCATTACCGCAAGCGGACACACCTTACTCGGTGCCGACGATAAAGCAGGTGTTGCCATTATTATGGAGCTCGCTGCTTACCTTATGTCTCATCCAGAAGTACCACATGGCCCGATCCGGATTCTGTTTACACCAGATGAAGAAGTAGGTAGAGGAGTAGAGCAGCTCGACATGCAAAAACTCAACGCCGATTTTGGTTACACCCTCGACGGTGGCCCTCTCGGAGACATCGAAGACGAAACCTTTTCGGCAGACGCCGCTACACTTACTTTTCACGGTATTAGCGCCCATCCTGGCTATGCCAAAGGCAAAATGGTCAATGCCATCAAATTGGCTGCGGCTTTTGTAGAAGCACTTCCAAAAGCAAATTGGTCTCCAGAAACCACTACACACCGCGAAGGTTTTGTGCACCCTACATCCATTGAAGGGGGCTTGGAAAAAGCAATGGTCCAGCTCATCTTGCGCGACCACGACACCGCCCTTATGGAAAGCTATCCACAAAAACTAGAGGCCTTGGCTGCTCAAGTGGTTGCTGCACATCCCGGCGCGCGTTATGAAATCAAAGTGCAGGAGCAGTACCGCAACATGAAAGAAATTTTAGCAGGTGTACCATTTGTGGCAGATTACGCCGAAGAGGCGATGCGCAAGGCTGGCCTACAACCCAAACGCGCCATTATCAGAGGTGGCACCGACGGCTCAAGGCTATCGTTTATGGGCTTACCTTGTCCGAATATATTCACCGGTGAAATGGCCATCCATTCCAAACTCGAATACGTAAGTGTTCAAGACATGGAAAAAGCAATTGATACACTTGTCGAACTCGTCCAAATCTGGAAAAATCATCCATGGACGCAAGCTTAATCATCAAAGACATCCAAGCTAAAAAGTTTGCACCCTTGTATTTTTTACATGGGGAGGAAACCTATTACATCGATTTGATTACCGATGCCCTGCACAAAAATGCGCTAGAAGAACACGAACGCGATTTCAACCAAACCATTCTCTATGGAAAAGATGCCGATTCTTTGGCGCTGCAAAGCGAGCTAAAATCGTATCCAATGATGGCAGAACGCCGTTTGGTTATCCTCAAAGAGGCGCAAGATTTCAAGCAAATAGATGCGCTAGAAGCTTACTCGGAGGCTCCAAGCGCCACGACCATATTTGTGGTCTGCTACAAACACAAAACCTTTGATGCCCGCAAAAAGCTCCTCAAAAACTTTGCAAAAAACGGTCTCATCTTCAAGTCTGATAAAATTCGCGAGTACCAACTCCCAGACTGGATTGCTAAGTATGTCAGAGGATTAGGCCTGCAAATCAATGGCAAAGCTACCATGCTTTTAGCCGAATTTTTAGGTGCAGACCTCGGGCGCATTGCCAACGAAATAGAAAAGTTGCGTACGGTGCTTGGCGCCAATGCCGCGATCACCGAGCAGCACATCGAGCAGCACATCGGCATCTCCAAGGACTACAATATTTTTGAGTTGGTCAATGCGGTAGCACAGAAACAAGCCGACAAAGCTTTCAAAATCGTACAATACTTCGAATACAACCCGAAAGCAGGTGAACTTGTTGTCATTGTTCCTGCACTTTTTAAGCTGTTCTCACAACTTATGCGGGTACATTTCACACCCAACAAAAGTAGAGAGGCCATAGCCAGCAGTGTTGGCGTCCATCCTTTCGTCGCAGGCGAGCTATTGGCAAACAGGCAAAACTACGACCCTAAAAAAATTGCGGCAATCATCGCCTTACTCCACGATTACGACCTCAAAGCCAAGGGGGTCGGAAACAGCCAAATGGATAGCTCCGAATTGCTCAAAGAAATGATTTTTCAAATTTTGTATGCATGAGTACTTTTTATGCACCAACGCTACAACCAGAACAAACGCACTATCAACTCAGTGAGGAAGAGTCCAAGCATTGCATACGCGTATTGCGCATGCAAGCAGGTGCACAAATTCAATTGGTCAATGGTCGCGGTCTAGAAGCACACGCCCTACTCCAAGATGCACACCCCAAGCGCTGTATCTTACACCTCACAACTGTTGTACATCATGCGCCAAGCCCAGTTGTTCATATCGCTATGGCGCCCACTAAAAACATGGATCGCATAGAATGGTTTTTAGAAAAAGCTACTGAGCTCGGCCTCACCAAACTTTCTTTACTGAACTGTGAACACAACGAACGCAAGCAAGTCAATATAGAGCGTCTTGAAAAAATTGCAGTAGCGGCCATGAAGCAGTCCAAAAGATTTTACCTTCCTGAAATTGAACCCTTACAGCGTTTTTCAGATTTTATAGCGGCTGAGCCTTCGGGCTATTTCGGACATTGTTCTGAAGGTCCAAAAATTAAAATGACCAAAATTGTCTCGGGCAAGCCCTTTTTGATTGGACCGGAGGGCGATTTTTCAGCGCAAGAAATTTCACTTGCTTTGCAATCTGGTTATCAGGCAGTAGAAATGAGTGCTTTTCGGCTCAGAACAGAAACAGCTGCGCTGCTGGCTACAACGGCATTAATTCCTCAATAAAGTATTTTCTTCCTTATTGAAGTATTATTTGGTGTAGCGATACACCTCAAAATTGGCCTCGTGTTTTTCATCGATGGCTTGTGTAAATAGCAAGGTTTTCTGATAGCTAGCAGCTTCAAAATCCGGGAAGAATGTATCGGCATCGTATACCTTATCAATATGAGTCAGGAATATTTCATTTACCAAGCCACTCTCTAATGCTAGGCCGTAAATTTGCGCGCCCCCAATGATAAACGCTTTTTGTCCGTCGCGCAATTCTAAATTTTGCAAACACGAGGCAAGGGAATCATATACCAAACAGCCAGCGGCTTCGAAATCTGTCTGCCTGCTCAAGACAACATTCGTGCGTCCGGGTAGGGGTCTGTATTTCTCGGGGATGGAATCATAGTTTTTTCGGCCCATGATCACGACGTGTCCTTTGGTGGTGTCTTTGAAAAACTGCATATCTGAGGGCAGGTTCCACATCAGGTCGTTGTTTTTACCGATACCGTTTGCTGCATCTAGGGCGGCAATCATGGAGAGGGAAGCAATCATATCGCTACTGCGGCTTTAATATGTGGATGCGGATCGTAGTTAAGCAATTCAAAATCTTCGTATTTGAAGTCAAAGAGGTTCTTGACTTCAGGGTTGATGCGCATTGTGGGCAGCGGTCTGAAATCTCGAGAAAGTTGCAGCTTTGTTTGTTCGATATGGTTGCTGTACAAATGCGCATCGCCAAGCGTATGAATGAAATCGCCAGGTTGAAGTCCACAAACTTGTGCCATCATCATGGTGAGTAGGGCATAAGAGGCGATATTGAACGGTACGCCTAAAAATGTATCGGCACTGCGCTGATACAACTGACAGCTCAATTTGCCATCGGCTACGTAGAATTGAAAAAATGCGTGGCAAGGAGGCAATTTCATTTGTGGAATTTCACCGACATTCCAGGCCGAAACAATGATGCGTCGAGAGTCTGGATTGTGCTTGATTTGATCAATGACTTGTTGAATTTGGTCGATGTGCTCTCCGCTTGCTGTAGGCCAATTGCGCCATTGTGAACCGTAAACAGGACCTAATTCTCCGTTGGCGTCGGCCCATTCGTCCCAGATGCTCACGCCATTTTCTTTGAGGTAGGCAATATTGGTCTCTCCTTTCAAAAACCACAATAATTCGTGGATGATGGAGCGCAAATGCAGCTTTTTGGTCGTGATACACGGAAATCCTTCTGATAGGTCAAAACGCATTTGGTAACCAAACACAGAAATGGTGCCTGTTCCTGTACGGTCTTCTTTTTGAACGCCGTGTTCGAGGATATGAGAAAGGAGGTCGTGGTATTGTTTCATGGACAAAAACTTGCTAGACTACGAAAATAGTAATTATTTTAGCCCTATGTTGAGATTGACCACGTTGATTATTCTAGTATTTGCCACCACCACGCCTTCATTGGGGCAAACCCAAACCCTCAAACGCAAATACAGAGGCATTTACGAAGGAACAATTCCCACCTATGAAGTGCGCATGGGGCAAGAAATGATCGCCGTCAAAGCCACAAATTTGCGCGTATACCTAGACCGAGACAGTGTCTATTTTGAAATAGGAACGTACCGCTACAACTCAACCTTTCAATTGGAAAAAACAAGTGCTTCGTTGCTGATCAACGCTGATCGAGAAAGTTCCGGGATTCCTGAGCAATTGCAACTTGACCCAAAAACAAAAACAATGATACGAAAAGGGCTTTATCCTCAGCCCGACGCTACCTTGACACGTTCAGGGAAATTACCGCGCAGGTAACCACAAGCTAAAAGTAGTTCCTTTTTCAGGTATGCTTTTGGCGTCAATCTTACCGTGGTGTGCTTCTACGATCAGTTTGACGTAGTATAGCCCTAAACCAAACCCTTTGACATCGTGAATATTTCCTGTCGGAACGCGATAAAATTTATCAAAAATGAGGCGTAAATCTTCTTTTTTAATGCCGATGCCGTTGTCTTGGATCTCGATTCTGAAGCCCTCTTTTTCTGCTTTCACAACCACGTGAATGTGTGGCGCGACTTTGCAATATTTGACAGCGTTGTCTACGAGGTTAAACAAAACGTTGGTTAAGTGAACGGGGTCGGCAATGAGCGCAGCAGGTTCTGTTTCTTTGGCAATCGTAAATTGTCCGCCGCCGGTGGCTTGGTTGAAGTCAAAATTTTCCTTGACGTCGTCGAGAATGCTGTATAGCGAGACGACCTCTTTGTTGAGCGTGACCTTATCTTTGTCGAGTTTGGCAATATTGAGCACGCGCTCTACTTGCTGTTCGAGTCTTTTGTTTTCTTTGTAAATGATACTCGCATATTTGCGCATGCGGTCGGCATCGGCGTTATCTTCTAGACGCAAGAGCAGTTCGCTTGAGAGGCTAATGGTTGAAATTGGCGTCTTGAGCTCGTGGGTCATGTTGTTGATGAAGTCGTTTTTGACCTCCGATAAGCGCTTTTGACGAATGATAATACCCATACTGAAGGCAAAAAATACCACCACAAATACCACTATAATGAGCAAATACACCAGTGGTGAAAAACTGGAAGCGGCTTCTATTTTGTCGAGCTTTAGGTTTGGAAAATACACTGTAAAATAGTGGCCGTCTTTGGTCAGGTTGAGACTTTCGGGCGTAATTCCGGTGGTTTTTTGAGGCTTTTTTGCATAAATAGAGTCGCTATCGAAGGTATACAAGCCAGAAAGCGCAATGGAGTCTGTGAAGCAATCGTAAATACCGAACAAGAAATCTTGTTGGATGTCTTGTAGATAGAATTCTTTTTTGAGGAGTGTCTCGAGGTAAAACGGCTGTATTTCGTCATTGACCTCTACGGTATAGTGCTGATAGCTCACTTGTTTGATGGCACCATATACCGCACTCGGATCTTCGTTTTGATTGACAGAAATAAGCACATTGCGCAGCGCGGCTCTGGCCTGTTGCGCAAATTCGCGCAAGTTGAGGCTGTCTTCGCGCTGCTGAATGTTGATATATTCTTGCTGCAACTGACGGGTATTGTGGATCCAGACAAACTGAACGGATAGAATGCTCAGAATGGAGATAATGCCGAGGATGGCAACCGCATTAACCGTTTTGTTTTTCATCAATTAAAAGCCGTTCACACCGTTAACGGTTGTGTATTTCAAGACGTTTTTCTTCTCTGGATGTATGCGCGCAAAAGCGGATTGTACCGCAAGCGTGCCTTCGTGGAAACCACACAAAATCAGTTTGAGTTTGTTCTCGTAGGTATTGACATCGCCAATGGCATAAATGCCGGGGATGTTCGTGGAGTAGTCTAGTGTATTGACTTTGATCGCACTTTTTTCAATTTCTAAGCCCCAATCGCCGATTGGTCCGAGACTTGGTTTGAGTCCAAACAATGGAATGAAATGATCGGCCGCAATGCTGCGTTCTCCGTCTTTTTGGTGCGTGACGATTACATGCTCGAGGTGGTCTGCACCTTGGAGGCCCGTTACTTCTGCTTCGGTGACCAGGTCAATGGCGCCGCTTTCAGCCATGTCGATGACGCGCTGTACAGAATCTAAGTGACCACGGAAAGAACTGCTGCGGTGTACCAAAACAACGCGCTTTGCAATTTTTCTTTCGGCGAGGTAAATAGACCAATCTAGAGCTGAATCGCCTCCGCCGGCAATGACGCATACTTTATCTTGGTAGATTTCTGGGTTGCGGATGATGTATTCAACGCCTTTGTCTTCGAAATCGGTGATGTTGGCAATAGGTGGTTTGCGTGGTTCAAAAACGCCCAAACCTCCTGCGATCATGACAATAGGTGCGCGGTGTGCGGTACCTCTTACTGTAGTGACAATAAATTGCCCTTCTTCGTCTTTGTCGATGGTCATGGCGGCCTCACCAAGCGTAAAGCCTGGCTTAAATGGCGCTGCTTGCTCCATGAGGTTGTCGATGAGCTCACCGGCTAATACGGACGGAAAACCAGGGATGTCGTAAATTGGTTTTTTTGGGTAGATTTCTGAACACTGCCCACCAGGTTGTGGCAATGAATCGATGAGGTGGCAGCGCAATTTGAGTAAGCCGGCTTCAAAAACTGTAAATAAGCCAACAGGGCCTGCACCAATAATGATAATATCTGTTTGGATCATGTGTTAAACGATTAATAAGGAGGGAATACGGGTTTGTTTTGTAAAATTTCTTCTATGCGTTGCATGACATCAGGCGTGAGGAGTTCTTGCGCACTTAATGCTTGCATGTTCTCCTCCAATTGGTAGAGTTTGCTCGCGCCGAGAATTACAGTAGATACATTTGGATTTTTCAAGCACCACGCCAAGCTCATGACGGGTAAACTTAAACCCAGTTCTTTGGCGAGTTCGGTGAGTGCAAGCACAGATTGGATGCGGGATGAGGTCAGGTTTTTCTCCTTGAGCCATTCGAGGCCTTCCATGCCCAAGCGTGTGCCGTCTGGAAATTTGTCGTTGTATTTGCCGCTCAATATACCGCTGGCAAGAGGAGACCAAATGGTTGTGCCTAAACCTACGGTTTGATAGATTTGTGAAAACTCAAGTTCTACTTTTTCACGGGTAAACATATTGTATTCTGGCTGCTCAACAACTGGGCCAATCAAGTGGTTTTGTTTGGCAAAGAGGTGGGCTTCCATAATTTCTTGTGCAGACCACTCTGAAGTACCCCAATACAAGATTTTACCTTGCATGATGAGCTGGTGCATGCTCCAAACGGTTTCTTCGATTGGTGTTTTTTTGTCTGGGCGGTGACAGTAATATAAGTCGAGGTAGTCGAGTTGAAAACGCTTGAGGGCTTGTTCGCAAGCTTCAACTAAATGTTTGCGGCTCAAGCCTTTTTGTGTTGGCCATTCGCCTCCTGTACCGAAAAATGCTTTGCTACTTACAATGTAGGAGTCTCTGGACCAACCTTTTTTCTTGAGGATCGCACCCATGACCTCTTCGCTCTTTCCGCGGGCATAAATTTCCGCGTTGTCAAAGAAGTTGATGCCTTGTGCGTAGGCGTAGTCCATGAGGGCTTCGGCGGTGTCGTCACTGATTTGTTTGCCAAATGTAAGCCAAGACCCTAAAGAGAGACGGCTGATTTGCAAGCCACTTTTACCCAAATTATTGTACTGCATTTCCATAGTTTGTTGTTGCTTTTTTACGTTGTTTGTGTTTCCAAATACCATTGGCGAGCACAACCGATAAAATCATGGCTGCGCCCCAATAAAACGAAGTTTGGAGTAATTTGTGCTCTTGAAGCAGCACAATTGCTAAAATAATCGTGTAAATCGGTTCTAAATTAATGCTCAAAGATACGCTAAATGCGCCGAGTCGCTTGACAATTTCTATTGTGGCTAAAAATGCAAATGAGGTGCAGAGAATGCCGAGAAACAAGAGCCAATAAAAGTCTGAGCGCGTCATTTCAAACAACTCAAGACTCATTTTTCCCTGAAAGATAAAAAATGCACTGAGTGCCAAAAACCCGGTTGATAGTTCAGTGAAACTGAGCGCTGCGGTGTCTGTTTGTTGGGCGAGTTTGCCATTGGCCACAGAAAAGATGCCTGCACAAAGTGCCGAAACCAAGCCGATTAAAACTGCTTTTTGTTCTTCTCCTTTGAAATCATGCGCCACAAAATAAATGCCGCCAATCACGAGCAAGCCCATAGAAAATTCAATCCAAGAAAAGCGTTTGCGCATGATAAGCGGTTCGAGCCAAGTGACGTGCAGGGTAGTGGTAGACAAGCAAAGAATACCGAGTGACGCCGTTGAAAGTTGAATAGCGGTGTAAAACGTTAGCCAGTGGAGGGCCACTACTAACCCGACTACAATACTCCAAAAGAGCGTCCGACCTTTAGGTAAAGCCATTCTTTTTTTGAAAAGCATGAAAATGCCGAGGGCCAAAGCAGCAATCCAAAGGCGGTGCCACACAATGAGCAGCGCGTCCAGGTGGATGAGTTTGCCCAAAATACCGGTGAAACCCCACATAAAAATGATGAGGTGCAACAAAAAATGATAGCGGTATTGTTGGAGCAAAGCGGCTTAGCGTTTTTTAGACCATTCGTCTATAGATTTTTGGTTGGCGAGCACATAGGCGTCGTCGCCATCTGCTTTTGCAGCTTCCATAGAAATTTTTGCGGTTTCAATAGCGCCTTTATAGTCGCCGTTAGCTGCTTGAAGTTGTGCTTTAAGGCGGGTCATCCAGTAGGCAGAAGGGCCACGGAGTTCAACTGCTTTTGTCGACCACTCGAGCGCTTTTTTAAGGTCGAGTTTCTCGTTGAAATAATAGGTGGCCGCTTGGTGGTAGTCATTGGCACTTGGGCCAGCCATTGTTTTGTCAATGCTCGCTAAAACTTTGGTTTTGGTATCGAGCGTAAATGGTAAAGTCACTTTTGTTTGTGCCCAAGTCAAGGTGATTTTTGCACTGCTCGATTTCAAGTCTTCTAGTTGAAGGGTAAGGTTTTCTGTAAATTCTTTACTGGTTTCCGCTGCTGCAGTCACTTTTAAAGCCACCTTGGCGTCTTCCCATTTTTCAGGTAAGCCCCAATTGCTGTAGTCTGTGTAGAAATAAAATTCCCAGCTGCTTTGACCCGGTTTGGCAAAAAGTGCATAAGTGCCCGCTTTGAGGGTGTCTTTGCCAAAAATGAGCGCTTCACTCGACGTGATTTTAGTGTTTTCGTTTGCTCCCAAGCGCCACGTTTGTCCGAAGGGAATGAGTTCGCCAAAAATAACACGTCCATTTACACTTGGTCTGGAGTAGTCAATTTGGATGTCGGCTAGGCCAACTTTTTGCTGAAGTTTGGCAACTGGGCTCGCTTTTGGGGTCAATACTTGTGCGTTGAAACTTGCCGATAAGCCAACTGCGATAACGAAGAGTAGTTTTTTCATAAGATTTTAATTTGTAAACAAGCTGCCCTTCGGGATGTTCACCGGAAGTGAAAGTTCCCAGTTGGGCCGAATTTTGATTTTTTCAGGGTAATAATAAATGGCCTCGGCACGCATTTGCTTTTGAAGGTCAATGGCATCCCATTTTTGATTGTGATTTTGGTCCGCAACAAATCTGAGTGTGAAGAGCCCGGCAGGCAATGCATCTATCGTAAAGGTTTTGGATTGGACTTGTATACTTTGTTGGAGTGCGTCGCCTAGATAAAGTTCCGCCAACAAGTGGGCTGGTAGTGTATCTAACTGAATAATTAGCGAACTCGATGGTTTTGCAAGCGTCAAGGAATCCGTAATTACCGTGGTATCCTCACTTTTCTGGGGTTTGGAGAGGAAAAAGGAAAGGGTGTCGTTTTGAACTTCACTTAATAGTACTGGTTTAAAAAGGGCATCTTGGCTTTCTGTCTGTGAACACGTACCGTCTTGATTCTCATCGATGTAGGCCTTTAGATAATAAGCGCCCTCTTTCAAACCTTTCAATTGGAGTTGTCCTTGCGGATCAAAGCGCCCGATGTAGCGCGCAGTGCGGCTGGTGTCGGTCTGATACAAACCTAGGTAAATCGTACTTGGCTTGTTGTTCGGGATCCATTCTTTGGCGCGGGCTGTCAAGACCAGCGAATCGAGGGTCGGGCCGGTAGAAAATGTCCAGGTCATTAAAGAATCGTTTCCTTCGGTAAGGTCTTTGATACCGCCGTTGCTCAGGAGTGTGTACGTGGTTTGGGGTTGCAAAGCATCCAAGAATAGAATGCGCAGGGTTTTGCCTTTGAGCTCGTACTGCAAGCGGCTATCTGCTGGCATGAGTTGGATGCGTTGCTGGGGTTGATCTAGTTTGATAAATTCGTCAAAGACCAATAGTTGTTCGCTCGTACTGACATTGCGTTGTTTGTCTGAAATGGATTCAGATAGCACTTGAGGTGCTACTTCGTCTGTTGGGCCGCCGGTAATGGTGCCAACCTGTGCGCAAGCACATACCAAAACCAATATTACAAATGCCCAGCGAACCATTTCATTAATTTTTCTAATTCAATTTGATCGGTCTGGTTGAAATCGGCAAGTACAGTGCTGTCGAGGTCGAGCACACCCCAAACTTGTTGGTCCTTAAAGATGGGCACAACCAACTCACTTTTTGACAAAGCACTGCAGGCGATATGCCCAGGAAAAGCCTGGACGTCGGCAACAAGTTGACTTTTTTGCTCGGCCCACGCCGTGCCACAAACGCCTTTGCCATACTGTATTCGGGTGCAAGCAATGGGGCCTTGGAACGGACCTAGCACAAGTTGCTCTTCTCGAACGATGTAAAAACCAATCCAAAACCAACCAAATGCCTCCTTCAATGCCGCACAAAAGTTAGCCATATTGGCAACTGCGTCGGTTTCTGAGCCAATAAGCGCCTCAAGCTGAGGCCGAAGCTCAGCATAGCGTGTGATTTTGTCCTCGGACCTAAAAAAAAGTTGCTCAGCCATAATGCGTTTACAAATTTCACGTTTTTAAAGCGAATGACAATCTTTTCCTTTGTAAATTTCCACTATGAACAAACAAGTCCAATTCGAAAAAATTCTTTTTCTAGACATCGAAACCGTTCCTCAGGCATATGCGTTTGAGCAACTCGATGAAAAATCTAAGGCCTTATTTGAAGCCAAAAACCGTTTTCAAATTAGTCCGGACAAGCCCATCGAACAAATTTTTGAGGACCGCGGCGGGATTCTCGCTGAATTCGGCAAGATTGTCTGTATATCCGTGGGCATGTTACACGAAGGTAGCCAAGGAAAGAGCATACGCTTGAAATCCTATTACCACGACGACGAAGAAACTTTGCTCTTGCAGTTCAAGCGTTTGTTAGAAGATCATTACAACACAGCCTACCATGTACTTTGTGGCCACAATAGCAAAGAATTTGACATTCCTTACATTTGCCGCCGCATGCTCATCAACGGGATTGCCTTGCCATCTATCTTGCAAATTGCCGGCAAGAAGCCTTGGGAAATCAATCATATAGATACCATGGAGCTCTGGAAATTTGGCGATTATAAATCGTATACTTCACTTTCTTTGCTCTGCCACGTGATGCAAATCCCGACACCAAAAGACGACATCTCAGGTGCCGATGTAGCTCGGGTCTATTACGAAGAAAATGATCTTCAACGCATAATGGTGTATTGCGAGAAAGACGTAGTGGCACTCATCCAACTTTTCTTGCGCTTGCAAGGAGAGCCTTTGGTCGATGAATTCAATATTACATCTGCGAGTATCTCAAAAGATGAGGCATAAAAAAACCTGACTTCAAAAGCCAGGTTTGTGGTGAGTGATACTGGATTCGAACCAGTGACCCCTACCCTGTCAAGGTAGTGCTCTAAACCAACTGAGCTAATCACCCGAG
>JACCDQ011674126.1_pt1 | contig 18160 bp, 22 predicted proteins | sample 7446031 | NCBI WGS metagenome assembly JACCDQ01 (sample SAMN15323442, study PRJNA562643) | freshwater metagenome | isolation source: river surface water | place: USA:Blue River Watershed | collected 2017-08-17
TCTTTACAACCATTTTTATTTATCAGAAGATATAATATAATACCTCGGTATGTTAAAATGAGAGATAACAAATGAAAAAGATCTACTGCAAGTTATTTACTGGGGTATTACCAACCATTGTCAATATGCTTTGGTGGTAATGACCAACTATACTTCTTTGATATTGTTTAAGATTTCTCCATATACATTAAGTAACATTGATATGCTATATTCTTCTAATGTACACGAGTTACCCATATTTTGATTACATGTTGCACAACATAAATAAATATTATCTTTGTGCCAATTTCCTTCTTTACTAAATGGAATATTATGTCCGCGATGGCATCCAGATGATGCTAGATTTACGCTATCTCCACAACAATAACATCTAATAACTGATTTATTATCAGTATCATACTGTGCTAGGTTTTTTGGTTTTAAATATTGCTCCTTTGATCTTTTAATATTATCTAAAGATTTTGTTTTAATATATTCATTATGAGTAGGGATCATTTTATTCATATGCGTGCTATTTGAAATATTGTATATCGTATCAATCATCCCATTCATTGTCTCTTTCCAAATATTTTTACTGTTTTGAGTTAATCCTTCATTTTGTAAAGAAATGACCAACGTCTCAATCGTTTCTTTAACTTTTTGAATATCAACTGCATTAATTTTATCATTAACTCCATTCTCATTAATAATCATAGTTGGTTCGCAGATTTCATCTACATCCAAATTAATTTTAGAAATAATTTTGGATACGCTATCTTTCATTAGAGACTTATTTTTTTCTTTTTCTCCGTTAATAACATCATGCACTAACACATTACCAGCTAGTACTTGTTTCAAAGATTTTGTGGTAACATATTGCGCTCCTGGGCTACCATAGATACGCATGTTAAACCATGGGTTACTCTTCTCATTAAACATTCTTCTATTCTTATTATTTTCTAATGTTTGATGGGCCATCTTCTGACGTTCCATATCTAATTTTTTATCTAAAGCTCGTTCATCTGCGGCAATTTTCTTATCAACTAATTCAGCTTTTAATAATAACTTTGCTTCTGCAATTTTAGTCATTTCAATTGTAGCTAGTTTCTTTGCTTCTATCTTTTCTTTCGCGGCTAGTTTCTCCGCTTCTAATTTTTCAGTTTCTAATTTAATTCGTTGATGTTCAGCTAGTTTCTCGGCTTCTAATTTTTCAGTTTCTAATTTAATTCGTTCCTTTGCGGCCAGTTTTTCAGCTTCTAACTTTTCTTCCATTAATTTTAATTTTTGTAATTTATAATCATTTAATGTATCTGATTGAATTTTTACGATATTATTAGTTGATGTATTGCATTCCGCTAATGTAATTCCATAGATATTTTTCTTATCTAAACTAAGTCGTGAGTCGATTGATGATTCAATCCATTTATATAATTTATTAATATTTGTCGATGCCTTATTATATCTCACCCAAGCTTCTCTAAATGCGGATCTTGTGATTACTGCATTAATGTCAAATGTGAAGCATTCGTTAATAAATTGCATAAACATGTTAAACTACTTTATTAATGATCTGCTGGTATATTATGTATATTTCTATTCTTTAAATGTGATAATTATTAATATATATTAGCTATAGGTTATATGCGATTAATATCTTTAATTATTTTTTATTTATTGTATAAATATGATTAATTAAAGATAAGAATACATATATATGTAGAGGTTCAAAGATAATCTGCTACAACGCATGGTTGCCCGAGTTGGTCTAAGGGGGCAGACTTAAGATCTGCTGTTTTAAATAACGCGTGGGTTCGAATCCCACACCATGCAAAGTTATTTTTTTGATATATTAATAAAATTGATTTTAATTATTTTAAATTATACAAACGGCTAAATTCAGTTATAATGACCGCTTATCAAGCTACTAATATCCCCTTGTCTTTCTTTATTAATGAATCTGATGTTAAATTTGTAAACATGTATTCAAGTGCTGATACAATTCAGATTCCATTAAAATCTACAATATTTAGTAAGTATTATCTTTATGGTAGGGCTAATATTACAATTAGTCCAGCTACTGAACTTATAAAATATGCTAAGGTAAGTAATGATATTAATAAATCTATCTTAGGTAGTGAACTTGAAAATATTTCAAATATTACAGATCCAATTTTAAAAGCATTAATCTCAGTATATAAATTTAATTGTTATAATTATCAAGTTAATTTAGTAAATAAACCTACTACTAGTGTTTGCTATAATATAGATAATCTTAATAATGTATTTATATATAATAATTTCTGTCATTTACATAGCGAGGTTATGCATTTCTTAAATAATAAAACAAATAATACATATGCTTGGATTAGTTCTTCAAGTGAACCCTCAAAATGTCTATATACATATAAAAAGATATCTGAATGTAATTGTTGTTCTTCATATGAGATTGTTGATAGCGACTATCCAAAGATTGTGCATTATATGCGTAATATAGATATATCAAATATGTTTAATAAAATTAAAATTATGAAACATATTAATATTCCTAAGAATGAAGCAACTGTTCATTTAAAAACTGTGTTATCAAATACAATTTATTCATTATTACCTGCTGATCTTTGTAAACAAACTATTTCATCAATAGTAGGTGCAAATTGGCATCAAACTGTTAATGCATTTGGAACTATTAGTGGTCAAGATAGAGTACATCCTAAAGCCGGGTTATTAACACTAAATGATGTATTGGTATATTATAAAAATTCTTCTGGTATTATTGATTTTGAACATTTTACTACATTGAAAGACCTGGTCAATAATGTATCTTTAAATAGTAGACGTAATAACAAATATAACTCTCATTTAAAGTCTACTGCGTCTGCATATGTACCAAATGCAGCAGCACCTCCATATGTACCAAATGCAAATAGTACCGAAATTGTTAAACTATCAAATTTAGTAAATGCTAATAAGACTAGTGTTGAATCATTAGTTACTCAGCTTAATTATTTGAATGAGTTAAATATTTGTAAAGATAATAAAATTAATTCATTAAATGCTGAATTGTTAGACCAAAAAAATCAAATTGATGATTTAACAAAAAAAGTAAATTGGTTAATGGCAAAATTTTCATCACCATATTCTAATTAGATATCTATAATTATATTATAACTTTCTTTTTTTTAAACTGGAGTGAATTGCATACTAAGCCGTCTCATATTAATAGATTGATAGATATCTTCATCATCTATTGGAAATGAGTTAATTAACGTTTTCAACTCAAAATATTGTCGATTTGCAATATTCCAAGTAATTGTATCAAGTTCAATATTGAGTAGATAATGGTCATATGCTAATTTAAATAATTTAATAAATTGATTATACTGTACTCGACCACAGCCAGTTCCTAATCCAGACATGCAAATTACTTTAATATCGTTATCATATTTTATATTATGTTTATCTACTTTATGTAACATATTATAAATATTCCAATATAATATTTCTTTATTAGTAATTCTAGATGGAATATTCATTGTGGGCAAGTGTAGTAAATATTTACATTTCTCTGAATTAATTTTTAAAATTTTGGCAGAGCCTGGCATTTGTTTACAATTACATTTTAATTTTAATTGATCTTGAATGTTTTTGATAAATTCATCACGATTACCAAAATTACGAGAAATTGCAAAATCCATCCCACCGTCCATAATCCCATGAGAATTCCCTGGACTTACAATACAGTCGTAGTTTTCAATATTTCTAAAGTCTTCATTGCAAACTTTTACATTATATTTATTATCATTTGGAAACTCGTCAAATAATAATTCATTGTTAGCTTCGTCAACATTCGAAATAATAATAGTAAAGTTCATTATTATATATATAATGTATAGAAATGTTCAAATTAATAATTATTTTTTTAATATAGAATGAAATTCATTTTCGCTAAACTTATCAAAGTATAATTTATGTTCTGTAAATATATTAGTTGGTGTGTTTTTAATATAAAATATAATGGTGTCTTTTAATAAATCCATTCTTGCTTTGTATTGTAATGGATATCCGATTTTATATATTCTTGTTCTTCTTGTTTTATTAAATAAAGACCGTTTATTAATGTTATTACTATCTTTATATGAATCTGGATTAAATCTAATAATAACTAATGGTTTATTATTTAAATCATTTTGAATATCTATTAATCGTTGTTTTGCATCATTTTTATATTGGTATGTTTGATGTTGTCTTTCATCAATTTCAATAATAATCGAATAAGTTGGTAAGTTAATTAATATATCTGGTCTACGGATACTAGATCCTCCTTGTATTTTTTGATTATGTATGATATCAATCTGATGTTCCGTTTTTAAATACTGATCTAAATCAGTAACAATTGTTTGTTCTTTAAATCCTCGATTTAACGGGTTGGTTGGTCTATATTTACGATATTTCATTTAACCTTATATATAATGAGTTACGTTTAAATCATGTGCTAAATATTATTTTTATTATCTTTTATTTAGAATCTTGTCTAATGATAATTATGTAATATCAAAAACAAAAAAATAATAATATAATAATAATCTGCGAAGGGGTTCTCTTGAGTGAATGTATATGTGCCATACATTCACTCTACGTAAATGATGTGGATGCGATAAGTTAGCTTGACTACTATGCCGGCAATGACATTAGTAATCTACGATAGTACACTAGGTACCATAATTCTCTTGATTATTATTATAATTTATTTTGTTTTTGTTTCCCCCACAGGGGGGGCTAGTTAGACCACCTCATACATCCTCATTAATTATCTTATAATTAATTACTTCTAACTAGATATATACAATTATAAAATAAAAATCAATTTCGTGAATTTAAAAGCATGTGTATAAATGGTAAATATTTATATTATTGTATATCTTTAAAATCTTCAATATAGTTTTTTAATAGATCAATGGCCCATGGCTTTGAGCATAATTTAATTAAACATTCATCGTTCAAACAATCTGTATATTTATATAATAATGGTAGTGACCATTGATGGTTACATAGATTATACCAAGCACCATCTGGTAATACATCATAATACTTATCAATAATTACTGTTGCCCATTCATAGTTACATAGTATTATAAATGTTTTAATTGGTATTTGTGTAATGTTATTTTCTATAAATTGCAGCGCCCATTGATGTTGCGCTAATTTATATATGATGGTGTCTTTAATATTATTTGGAAATGAATTGATTTCTTGTACTACAAATTTAAAAGCCCATTGATAATTAGTTAATATCCAAAAACATTCATGATTCAATTTATATTTATATTTTTGTATTAAATCAAAAGCCCACTGCTGTGAACATAATATTTTCCAACATTGATGCGTTAAGTCATTGACATATTGATTAATAATATATAAATTATTTTTATTTGTGCATAATGATTCTAATCCACATTTATTAATGATAATTTTATTTACTATATCATTTGGTAATTGATTGTTCATGATTAGCACTAATATAATTAATATTAAAAGATTATCAATTTTTTATAACCTCTGCATACCAACTATTATCACTTAGTATATTTATGCTATACCAATCATTATTACGTAATATATGTTTACATGTCTTATCTAATTTAGATATATTATTTCGAATAATTGGTAGAGCCCATTTATATTTACACAATTCGTATAAACAAATCATATTTAACTTATGTTGATATTTATTAATAATATTAAATGCCCATTCGTTATTGCACAATTTATACCAATCCGTAATTTTTAGATTATGTATATTTTTATAGATAATATCCAACGCCCATTCGTAATTACATAATGTATGTAAATCATATTTAAAACTTAATAATGGCAATGCCCATTTATGTGTTGATAGTTCTCGCCAATCATAGTAATTATAATATAATTCTCTATATTTAATAAGTATTGGTACCGCCCATTCATATTTACATAATTGCGACCACGCATCTTGTGCATTATCATTAATAAGTATATTATGTTTTTGAACGTGACCATATTTATCATTGTAAATATAAATATAATTATAACTAAATTGCAATAAATTGTTTGCGTTTTTATCTATTAATGGTAACGCCCATTTATGGTTACATAATTCACGCCAATCATAGTAACTTCCATATTCTTCATAATGTTGAAATAATAAATCATAAGCCCATTCATATTTTGATAAAACAGACCAACCGCTAGATTTTATAATCTTATTATTATCTCCACGTGTAATATTATTGATATTAACACTTATTACTGGTAGAGCCCATTTATAATTGCATAATTTTTTAAAATAACACATTGATTGTGTATATGTAATATCTTTATAAAATTTATCATTATTTAGAATAATATAATCTATATGCGATGATAACGTATGATTTTCAAAATTTGTATAAATGTCAAAATGTTTATAATTATGAATTGATTTAATTGTTTGACATAAAGTTTCCCAACGTGTATTTGTAATAATATTAAAATTATCTTTTATAAATTCATATGCCCATTGATGTTTACACAATTCATCCCAACATTCTTGATTAAGTTTATATTTATATTTTTTTATATATTCCAACTCACTCGAGCATTTGCATAAATCTAATAAATTATAATTATACGATATAATAATATCAACAATTTCAGTTGGTAAGTATATTTGTATTTTATTAATCAGTTTATTATCTTTCTTATTAAGCTGTTTATTATCTTTCTTATTAAGCTGTTTACTATCTTTCTTATTAAGTTGTTTATTAACTTTTTTATTATTTAATTTTGTAAATATATTTTGAATAATTTGAATCATTATTAATTATTATATCTTATAATATTACTTTATATAAAAATTGATTTTATCCTTTTCTAATTATATACAATATCTAACGATCAAATGCCTGCGATAATTAAATTTAAGTATTCTAATGATAAGTATGGGTGCTTTTCTAATTTTTACCGAAAGCAATTTGTTGTTGATGGAATTACTTGGAAAAGTAGCGAACATTTGTATCATTATAAAAAAATGAAATATTTACAATCTATTGGAGAAAACATATCTGATGATTTTATACAATCAATTATTGATGCTGATACTCCTAAAGAAGCAAAACGATTAGGTCATACAAAGGTAAACAATATTGATAAATGGGATAAAATAAAAGTTAGTGAGATGGTTAAAATTCAACGTGAAAAATATAAGTATCCGAGATTTAAAGAAATTTTATTAAGTACAAATGATGCAATCATTGTTGAATCTTCATACTATGATCCTTTTTGGGGTGATGGTGGTTATAAACAAAATGGTAAAAATATGATGGGCCGAATTTTAATGAAAATTAGAAAAGAACTTCAACAAGAGCAACAAGATTCTTAATCATTATAATAAATCTAAATATACATTTGTATATATCTGTTTAGATAATTTATATAATTCTTTACAATGTGAATTTAATAGTTTAAACTCGTTAATATGTGTAGTTAGAAAAACTAAACGTTTAATTGTTTGTTGATAATTATTATTTTTTTTAAATCTGTTTAATTTTTGTTTATAATCATCTGGGTTAAGTTTAATTTTAGCAATGATTAAATTATTAATTCGTTTATTAAAATTATAATCATTTTGTGTAATAATTTCACGATTGCTATCATGATTATATACGAGACTCATGGTCTCAATATCTATTGCCATTGATGGATTAGTTTTAACTAATTTAAAATTTAATTCAATTGCTGGAGTAAGTGCTAATATATATAATTTTACCATTTTATTTTATTGTATATAACTAATAAATTATATTAAGATGACAAAAAAAAGAGTTGTCCTTATCAATACTGCTGGCGGCAGTATTGATAAGGGGTCTTTTGTTGAAAACTAATATGATTCTAGAAAGTAATAGGCTGTATACCATTTACCACTATCCTCATCATAATTTTCGTAGCAGATCTCTAACTCGTCGCATGCCATTACGCCATCAATGAGCCTAATCCCTGGCGCAATCAACGGACAGTTCTTATTGAGCCGCTCTTTCTGCTCCGGAGTTACATGTGGTGCCCACGTGTGTAGTACTGGAAAATCGGTAATTGTTTCCATGGTCTTCTAATATATTATGTTAAATAATGCAAGCAATTTCGTGAATCTTAATTTTCACGAAATTGATCATTATTTTTAATTAATATAATTACAGGAGACTTTACAAAGTAACCTCTAATCACAACATGATTGCGATTGTTTGGATTTGCCCAACAACTGGTAACATCATGCCTGCGATGCCACTTAATCAGGAAACTGGTTTAGTAGTGCCGACTGGTGTGTGGTGGTGCCAATTGGGTAAAAATTGGCAGCCGCCAATTCCGACTATTTGCACAAACTAGTAACCATAAACAAAAGACCCCTTATTGGTACTGCCGCCAGCAGTATTGATAAGGACAACTCTTTTTTTGTCATCTTAATATAATTTATTAGTTATATACAATAAATAAAGATGTGCCAGATTTGTGATAATGATTATTCTAACACAATCACTAATTTATATATTTCTAATTGTGTTAATGTAAGCGCAATTCCCAGATTAACATTTGTTAAGGTATTAATTTTATTTAATTGCCCAAACATTGAATTTATTGAGATGATGGATAATTTATTGATCTTATCAATCATTCATAATAATAAACTTATGCATATCCCTAACTATCCTCGATTATCTAATTTATATTTAGACAATTGTAATAAAATCACACACTTGCCGATATTATCTAGTGTGACATTGTTATCATTAAATAATATATGTATATCTTCTATTTATTTAAACCATAATCTACTTAGATTAAGTTTTTTTAATTGTAATATATTACGAACAATTAAATATAATTATTTTAAATTTAATGTTGATACATCAATACTCCGGTGTAATTATTTGCATGACTATCGATCATCTATAAATATATTGTATTCTATTGATAAGTATCTACTTATATTAAAGATAACTAATTGGTATAAACGTATGAAATTTTTAAAAAGCAATCGGATGTGTGTATTATGGCAGATTGGTGAATATTATATATCAAAAAAATATGCACCTAATAATATTTTAAATTATGTTAATTTAGCGTAGTAATAAGCTTATTTCATTTTTTATTGATGTAATTATAAATTCGGCATTTTCTATATGTTCCAAATCTGTTAATTTTTTCAAATCATCTAATTCAAATTTTGCAAATAAGCTAATACTTCTTTTATAATTATTTTTATATTTGTAGTATAGCACATCATTATCAACGAAGAATACTCTTCGTTGAAATGAATTTATAAACAAAGTTTTAAATGTTTGTAAAATATCATTATTATTTCGGTCTAGATAATTTTTAAAAAGTAATATAGATAATGGTTGTAAAGGTAAGAACGTATCTATATCAGATATTGCAAATAGATATTTGTATTTATTACCCTTAAATTGGTAGCAATTAAAATTAAACAATTCGGGTTCTTCATTTTTTTTAATTATTATTAATTTTTTATCTTTAATAAAAAACGTATCATTACAAATTCGTTCTGAGCTTCTAGCTAAGTGTCTATCTAATCCCTGCTTATTTTTAAATATAAATCCACATCTGTAGCATGTTTTTTTATTATAGTAAAATAATTTATGATGCGATTTACTTTTTAAATGCCTATCGTAATCAAATTTTCGTAGTGTGCAATATTTACAATCATTACATCCGTATAATACCAATTCCATTTTGTAATATGTATATTATAATAAATATAATATACATATTACTTATTTAAAGGCATATAATTATATTAAATATCATCGATGTTGTGTAAAAATGAGAATGAGAATGAGAATTAGCTCCATTCGTGCGTAAAAAAAATACAAATTACCAATTAATATTATCTATGCTATACATATATTTTATAAATATATTATATGAATAGATAACAGTAACTACATTACCTTATTTAGCTGTTCCTAATACAATCAATGACCATTTTTTATTATTACTGTTATCGTTTGGATAGGCCGCAACACCATTTGCAGCAGATGCATCACCACCATTTTCAATGCAAAATTGTGTTGTATTATGCATGATTGTATTATTAGTACAATTAATTGTCCAGTTATATGAATTTGGTAGTGCGGTTAGTGCATCTACCCGAGATAAACTAGTTTTTATTAAACGCGCTGGTTGTGTATAATAATTAACGGCAATAACCGATTTACCCGATAATGTAAGTACTTTATTAGCATCTAATTCTGGTATTAATTTATTTAATTTAGTTGAATATAACCATTGAAATCCACGATTTTCAAGTTGTAACGGTTTACAACTTACCATGCCATCGACGGGCGAATAATGTAACGCTTTTCCAGTTTGTTGATTTTCAAAGAAAATTAATTTATACATTGTACCAATCGCGCTATCATTATCTTTATTTATTAGTTGTAATTTTCCATCTTTATTTTGTAAAATATCATTTATATTAGTTGACATACCCGACATGATTATCGGCGATGTAGTTTTTGAGTTTTGATAATTAATAAAAGTGTCTAAGTTTAGAGAACTGCGTTTAGATTTATCTATCATAAGTAGTGTAATAAATACGGCTAATACTAATGCAACTAAAACACCGGCCCAAAATTTAAATGTATAAATTAATGGTGTGTGCGATCGATGTGCTGCATTAATAACAACACCATTAAGCTCTGGCATTACCGCGCTACTAGACATTGTATTATTATTATCTTATCTTATATTATATTACAATATAATAATATTATTATTTTTATTTTTAATAATTTCTAACGAATGTCCATTACATACATATTTAATTGTATAATTAAGAATATTATCATTATTAATTTTTGATGTGATATTTGTGATATGCTGCCATGTATTATTTTTATTTTTATATTTATACAATAAGTAGTAACAGCCGCAATAAATAATATCTTTATTAAGATCCCAATTTAAGATTATTGCTATTTGTTTTAATTCAAAATTACTTACAGGCTTTTTCCAATTTGTAGAAATTCTTTCATTCTTTGTTAAATTCAATAATCCATATGTCGCGGTAAGTTCTCCCATTATTAGAAATAATACTGTTATATATAATAGTATTATTTCTAATTTACAGTAATGGTTAGAGTATATAAATTAGTAGAAACTGAATTAAGCTATGCAAATATTTCAAATCACGATATTAGTTTAGACGAAAAATTATTTAAATCATTGGACTCTCAAAAATATATACATATTAACACAATTGATTATACCAGTTGTTGTTCTGTCATTGTTGATGATTTAACAAAGTCTTGTAAACGTGGATTTGATTGTGATTTTGAATCTGATAAGTTAAAAACTAATATAACGAACCCAGTTATTCTTAAATTAAAATATAAAATTGAATTTGAATGTATTTATTGCAATGAGATGGTTTCTTATCAATTTATTCTAAATGATAATACTATACCATCTAATCTTTATTATTGTTCTAAATTTAACAAAGCCGCTTCTCAGATTCAAAAATATTATAAATTATATAAACGAATGAATATTCTTTGGGAGATCGCTGAATATTATATGGCGCAAAAATATTCGCCTACTAAAATATTAAATTATATTAATTTGAAAGATTAATTAATTTAACGATTATCTTAATAATATTAAATATATAACATATAGCAATTAATTAATTTAATTTATATACATATATCTGATACTAATATAACCACCAAATTTACCAACCAACATATTTTAAATATGTACCAAAATATGCTAACACAACTAATTGTGTTATTCGCTATGTATAATAGCGCTATGGCTAATAATATGCGAAATCTTATTAGTCAATCCCATACATCTGCTTGTACTGAACCAATGCAAAATACTGATTATTATGGAAATGATTTAGTTAACATGGCAAGTGCTAGTGCTGATGGTTGTTGTCAGAAATGTACTGATTACCCTGGCTGTCGAGCTTGGACATGGACTGCTCTTAATTCCGGCACTTGTTTTCTAAAATCATCATCTGGTGTTAAGAGTGACAAACAAGGCGCTATCTCTGCTGTAGTCCAAACTCGATCACCGGACTGTTCATTTGAAAATGATATCGATTATGTAAATAATGATATTGGTAATCAGCCAGGAGCTACTCCTAGTAATTGTTGTTTAATTTGTAAAAACTATCCTAATTGCCGAGCATTTAGTTGGACTAACTATATGGGTGGTACTTGTTATCTTAAATCAGGACGTGGTAATGTAATTCAAAAAACCGGAGTGGTATCAAGTGTAGTTGGTAATAATCCATTAACATGCACAACTCTTGATACTGGTAAAGATTATGTTGGTAATGATATTGGTAATGCTCCTGGAGCTACAGCTGGTGATTGTTGTGGTAAATGCGCATCTTATATTGGATGCAAGGCTTGGACTTGGAGTAAATACCAGAATGGGTGGTGTTGGTTTAAAAGTGGTAAAGGTTATGTAATTGACAATTCTGAAACTGTATCATGGAGTGATGGTTCATCTACCGTAAAATGCAGTGCTTTAGAAGTTGGTGTTGATTATGTTGACAATGATATTGGTAGCGTATCAGCTGCTAGCGCTGACCAATGTTGCGATAAATGTAAAATGGTTACTAATTGTAAGGCTTATAGCTGGTCTAACTATTTAGGCGGCACTTGTTTTCTTAAAAGTAAGAAAGATAAGACTGTGCTAATGGCTGGCGTAACCTCTGGTACCTTAGGTTAATTATTGTACATTTCATATCAAATATATAAAACAAAAAAAATAAAAATTATTTTTTTGTAAATTTAAACAAAAATGTTGCTTAAATTTAAATAATGTTATTTTATAGTATATACTATTTCACATTTACGCATCTAAAAATATAATATGAAACAATTAATTTCTAGTAATTGTATTTTTAACGTTATTAAAAAATCAATTAACTGCGAATATGAAAATAAAAATGATACGTATGGGGTTATTAATTTTAATTTCTTAAAAATGCGTAGTCATGATGATAATAATTATAGTGTATGTCCTGATGTTGATTTTGAAAAATATTTAATAACGTTAGCTACGCAATCCACTATTGACCCTGATGAATATAACTATTTAAAAGAAGTAAAACTTAAATGTTTTAACAAGTTTATTAATGAAGAGCCAGTACATAGAGTAATCACAGTAAGCACATACGAATCAATTAATTCACGATTATCAGAATCTAATAGTTTAGAAAATAATAATTGTAAGGTATTTCTATATCAGCAAAATATGAATAATTATAAAAATATTATATCGACTGATACGGCATTTGTTATATTTGCAAATAAACAAATTGGTGGCCTGATATTAACAACTGGTTGCGCCCAAGAAGAAATTAAATTTTTACAAAATCCTGAATTATTATATTTAAAGATCTGTCAATCTAAGTTAGACAATAATCGTGTTATCGTGGTCGAAAATGTTAAAAAATACAATTCAATATCTGGTTATGGCTTTGATATTGAATATGTTAACTATACCGGTGATGATTGTTATGAAACTATAATTTTAATGGATGCTTATGATTTTAGTTTAAAACCTTGGCTTCAATATGATGATAAATATAAAAATAGAGAAATTCGTAAATGTTTGACCGCTTTTTCAAATGTACAAAATAAAAATATAATCACTGGTGATTGGGGGTGTGGTGCGTTTAAAGGTAACCACGAATTAAAATTTATAATACAATTATATTGTGCAAAAGCGTGTGCTAAAAATCTTTATTATTTTTCATATTCAATCAATTCTAATCATGTAAATAAATATAGTAATTGTAATGTAAACGAATTAGCTAAATATATTAAGAATTTTAAAAATTGATTACATTATATATAATTTATATACAATGCTCAATCTTAATACATTGACAAATGATAATAATTACATATCCAATGATGTGCATATATGCTTTAATAATATAGAAAATATCATTATAGACAAAATAAATAAATATGATGTTATTATTGGTTGCGTTGCATGGATAACAAATAAAAATATATTAAACGCACTTTTACAAAAATCAACAGTTATGATAGTAGTTCAAGAAGAGGATTATTTATTACCAGATAATAATACTATATTTTATAAAAATAGCAATAAGCGTTGGATTAGAGATCTATATACAAAATTACAAAATTGTAATAAATATGAATATAATATTAGACATAAACTTGGTATTAATATTTATAGCTCATCTCAAATAGCTGGCGTTAGACGATATGGATTAATGCGTCATGATTCTAATGTTACATATGCAAAGATGCATAATAAATTTATTATTGGACTTAATTTAGTAGATTCTAAAAAATTACGATGGTCCAATTCTGATAAAGATTTAACTAATTTTATTACTAGTGGTGAAGTCATTACCGGATCTTATAATTATACATACAGCGGTTCATGTTCATTGGAAAACATAATCTGTTTAACTGATATAAATGTACTCAATGCATATTTTAAACAATTTGGTGATATTTATGTGAATAGTTATGAACTAAATTTTCCGTCTCCGTGGTTACCTACAAGAAAGTCAGTGGATACTTTATATTACGATATTTAAATATTTTTTTATATATAGCATATAAAAAATGAGTACGGCAGAACCGCAAAATAAGTTAGTTATATTATTTGAAAATGTATATTCGGCATTAGATGATACATTTGTTGACGCTGAACAACTAACTAATCATAACGTAAGTACGGTTTACTATATTTCTTCTAATTCAGAACCTGATGTAATCAGTCCTTATGATAATAGTATTACATTTAATAACATTAAGATTGATTTTAATTACCTATATACACCAGAAGTGGTTTTCTTAACCCAGACTATAAATAATGTATTACAAGCTCTTCGACCAACTGAGCGTGGCGCGTTAATTCAATGTTCAGGTCCTGATCAGTATTTAGCATCGGTCATTGGCTTATATTACTGTATTCATATACCTGAATATGAATATATTGAATATGAAACATTTAAAAAATTAATTCAGTTGTCACGCCCAAATCTTAATATCCAAGATAACCTTGTTATGTATATAAAATCTGAAGATGTCAATTAATACAAATTAAAAAAATAATCATTTATTACATTTATAAATTATATAATAAATTTATTACGTATCAATATGTTTTATGTATATCCTATATAAGATATCATCATTTTTATCCCAATGATTATATAACAATTCCATATATGTTATAATAATCTCATGCTGTTGATAATTATTTAAAGATTGATCATCTTTTATTTTTTTAAAAATTGTTAAATATTTGTTTTGTAATAAAGTTCTATTAATTTTATAATCATCGGAAATATCAGAAATGGTTGCATGATTATAAGTTATTAATTTATAATTGTATATTACTTGATTACAATAAGAAATGTATGTTAAAATAAGATTATCCATATTAGTTTTACATAGATTAACTGAAGTATTATTAATTGGTATAATTGTGATGGGTGATTTATTTTTATATAGACTAACGCAATACATAAGTATAAAATGTATAAATTCAAAGATCATGTTAGGAATCGGCATTAATGTTACTAATATATATTATATAATATTATCAATTTTTTTATACCACTACTTCCATATATTTATAATATTTGAAAGTAGTGGTAATTTATTAGTTATATTTGTTTGTAAACATATTATTGTTGTTGTATGTTTAGCTATCCAAAATTTATTAATATTATGTGAATACCCATCATGATATTTATGTCCTGGCAAAATATCTATAATATTAGTTAGATATTTAGAATTTTTCATAATAACCCACATGGGTGATGCATCATCATCCCATTTAGGAACAATTATTATAAAAGATAATGGTTTAGAAGTTTTCGATAAAACATATTCAATATGTTCTGCCATTTTTTGCATAACAACTTCGCAAAAAGGTGGGTTAACTTCAAAGCAACCAGAATCTGGTATAAATTTAAAAAATGATCCAATTGATCCAAATTTCATATCTGTATCTGGAAACGCTGAACAAAATTTATTATAATATGAATTTAATGGTGATGCAAAACATTCCATTGATACATTTAAATTTGATGATAAATAATCAAATACATATGTTGGTATCGCGGCTTGATATCCATCACAACCTAAAGTTTTATATCTTAATAATAAACAATATAAATCATTTATAAAATTATCGGAAGTATATCTAGATTGTAAGATAGTTAATCTAGATTTATTAATTTTAACAATATTATTACGATATGCTAAGCTACAAATATTATTATCCCAAGTAACTATTATAGTATCGTTTGGTAATATAGTCTTTGCTATATCATTTAATTTGGATGCATAATATTTTGATTTAGTTGATATTATTTGCAAACATTGATGAGTTTTGAATATTGATATATTATATTTATATAATAACTGATGCTCAATCCTAGGATCTTTATGAAAAGCTGAATATGGTATTAATGGATCTAACTCTATATCTTGTAATGTTAATTGTGTCCATACCCAATTTTCAAATATGCCACTAGCATTCGCAATTTTATTATTAAATAATGTATAGAATAATTTTTTTAAATTATTATAATATTGATTGCGCAATAACTCAATATAAGGATGTGTAGTATATGATGAATTTAAGCATATCGGAGTATTTACTGGATTATTATCAAAATACCACTCTTTAGTATCATACTGTAATTTTACTAGGTTATCCAAATTATCTTGTATTGGGTATTTAGGTAATGCTTGGTACTGCATTTATAATTTTTAATTTAATATATTATATAAGAAACATAGTTTCGCTAATATATAATATTTTATAAAAATTGACAAATTATTATATATAACATACTAATACACATATTAGGTCATAATGAATCCATTTATGCGAGTTGTTGAGCAGAGAATTACAAATATGTTTCAAAGATTTAGAACTCAAAGGACCCAACAAACTGAGCAAACTCAGCAAACTGAGCAAACTCAGCAAACTGAGCAAGTTACTGTTAATGATTCTAATGATATTGAAATGGATACTAATGTATCATTGTTATTTAATAATACTACATCAGCTAATCATATTACAGAACCTCTTATTTTCCCTAATATTCCTGATGCGCAATCTACTCCGGTATTAAGTAATAATAATCATAATAATAATGCTATTGTTTATTGTAGAGTATCTACTCAAAAACAAGAAATGTATGCTCAAGTTAATTCATGTATTGAGTATGCTAACATGCATGGATATAAAATTATTAAAACAGTTAAAGAATTTGTTTCTGCTTATAAAAATCAAAAACAATCTAAGTTACTTGATACAATTAAGAATAATAAAAATATTACGCTAATTATCTACAGCGTTGACAGATTTTCTAGAAACATTGAAAATTGTAATAAATTTATAACAATTCTTGGTCAAAATAATATTACACTAAAGTGTGTAAAAGAGCCAGTTAATTTAGATACTGCATATGGTAAGCATAATTTTAGAACAATTGTATCATTAGCTCAATATGAAAGTGAATTAATTGGAGAGCGCGTAAGAAATAATATTAAATATAAAATTCAAAATCAGATTCCAAGATCAGCGCCATATGGATATACACTTGATAAGGATAATAATAAACTTGTTAAAAATAATGAAGAACAATTTGTGATTAGATTTATTATTACAAATATTGGTAAAACTAAAAAAATTAGCGATATCAATGAACAGCTTTACACATTAATGAAAAAACTAAATAAACCAAATGATTACTTTGTGCCTATTGTATTTACAGAAGAAGATGCGGTATATGAATATAATAGATATACACCACGTGATAAATTATGTATTACCAAATCTATATTGGTTGATATTTTAAATGATTATAATATTTATAAAAGAAATAGACCATGGTCAATTAATACGATGAATACTCTTATCAAAACGGAGTTGAATACTAATCCTAATATTAGTCAATTGTCAATATAAATTAAATGTTTATCATTATAATGAAATTCTATTTATTTTTTTATCATTATAATAAAAAAATAAATAAACAAATAGATAAACAAATAGATAAACAAATAGATAAACAAATAGATAAACAAATAGATAAACAAATAGATAAACAAATAGATAA
>JACCDQ010749423.1_pt1 | contig 18139 bp, 15 predicted proteins | sample 7446031 | NCBI WGS metagenome assembly JACCDQ01 (sample SAMN15323442, study PRJNA562643) | freshwater metagenome | isolation source: river surface water | place: USA:Blue River Watershed | collected 2017-08-17
CAACGCCAAAGGCCAGGTTGGCCGAGCTGCCCCCCAGGTACATGGCCATGCTGCGGGTGTCTTCCAGGTGGCTGCCAAACTGTTGGGCGTACATATCCACAGCAAGGCGGCCCAGGCAAGCAAGGTCTACGAGGCGGTTCTTTGGGAATTGGATGACTGACAGCATTTTGTTGAATTGTTCCGCCGGTGCGCCGGCTACCGCTGAAGTGGACATGGGATGCTTCTGGCTTTTCAGGGTTGGCACGTCGGCATGGGGTCTTTCTCTAGCAGCAAAGTCCACCTTACGCTTCATATTCATATATGACTAAAACTTGAATAGTCGATGGTGGCGAATTGATGGAGTTCGAAACTCCAAGTCCTCGTGATGAGAAGCGGCAGGTCACCGCTTGAACCTCAAGGTCAACACCTTTTCTGCCACGCAAGCCCCTTGAGGTTTGCCACCTTCGCTGGCAAAGCGGTAGTGAATACCGCCATACAGGCGCGATATGGCGGCCTCGTCGGCTGCGGTTTTAAATCCTTTGAAGCTGCGCGGACCCCAGCCGCGGTCGTTGTGGGTGTTGTCCACAAATTCCGTATGGGCACCAAACATTTTTGACAACACCGTCTGGGCCGAGCTGCTTTGCACGGAGTGGCCGGATGGGTAGTCCGGAAACGGTGGCGTGGGCAGCAGTGTGGGGTACCAGTTGCTGTCGATCACCAGTTGCACATAGGTTACCGGGCGCAGCACATTGAGCGTGTATTTGGTATGCCAACCTGCCACAAAAGCGTCAGACATGGCCATGTTCAGTCGCGCAAACACTTCTGCTGCTGTTCCAAGATCGGCCTTGCGGGCCTTGAGCAAGTCGTTGGTGATGTAGGCCCAGTGGCCTGCCGGTGTGGGGGTCTTGCCTGCGTCATCTGCCCAGTACAGCGCAAACTGGCGCTGCTCCTGTGTGGCTGCGGTGGCGATTTTGTGGACCTCCATGGCGTCTTTGTAGAAGGCCGAACCGGGCTCTTCCGAATACGGCGGCGGGGGTGGGGCAGGACAGTCGGCCGCAGTCTTGAGTACCATGGGCCGGTTCTGCCCCCAGTAGGGTAGCAAAGCCGATGCAAAGGCCGGTGGCGTGGCTGACCATTTGCCTGCCCCGCTGGGCGGCACATAGTTGGCCTGGCTGCGCCGTATGGGGCCCCAGGCTTCGTGCCCCCCGTCTGTGCGGGCCCAGGTCATGATTGCCATGGCCATGAGCTTGCCGAAGGTTTCAGACCGATTGGTGATGTCGGCAGTAACGGCGTTTGGGTCAAAGTCCTGCGTGTACTTCAAGGGCAGGCTGCGCTCCAGCAAATCGATGCGGGCCTTGTTTTCTGCGCTGGCGTTGCTGAACATCATGCGCGTCATGGTGGCCAGCGCGGCATTGGCCACGGTCGGCCAGTGCAGGGGTTCATCCGGTTGCGCCCACGGTAAGGAACCCAGTTCGTTGAGTTGTCCGGCCAGGCTTTGGTAGCTCGACATGCCCGGCACCACCGATTCATACAGTGCCAGGCCCATATAGCCCAAGGCGCGTGCGGCCACCGGTGGGCTAAAGCCCGGCGTTTGCTGGATCAGCTGGAAGCTGAGGTAAAACCAGTCGTACGCCACACCAGCGCTGAAAGCAGACGCCGGTTTGGCCACCACTGCTGGGCCAGGTTGGGCCATAACCGCCGTGCTGTTCAGGCCGGCCTGTAGGCCCGCGGCAGCCAGGGCGACCAACCAGACTTTGAAGCGCGGGGTGCGGGCATTGCGGGTATTGGATTTCATGGAGCTGTCCAGGCGCGCACGCCGGCCTCTCTGTCCACGCTGTAAAAAGCATCTGCACGCACGTTTTGCCATGCGCTCCATTCGCCGTGGGGCCACTGCACCCGCAGCTTGACGTCTTTGGCCTCCCCCAAGCCGAAGTGCATCCAGCCGAGGTGTCCACTGGCATGCCCGCCACCGATGGTGAGCTCTTGGCGTACCGTACGTCCGCCCAAGTCCACCTCCACCCAAGCTCCCACGGCATCTCGGTTGCCTTCCGCTTGCTTTAAACGCAGTTGCAACCAGTGGCCCATGGGGGCAGACTTGTCTGCGATGCCCGCGCCCACATGGCGCCAGAGCTGCGCCTTGTCTTGCCGGTTGACCACCACCATGTCTAGCAGGCCATCGCCGTTGAGGTCGGCCAGCATGCCGCCGCGTCCACGCTTGAAGCTGGCCACACCGGCTTGCTGCCCCACCTGGGTGAAATGGCCATCGGTTTCTTGCAGAAGCAAATCATTGGGGTCCAGGATGGCAAATTCCGGCATACTGGAAACATTGCCCTTGACGATGAACAGGTCAACCCAGCTGTCGTTGTTCACGTCGGCAAACTGCGCATGCCAGGCCGTGCTGGGGTGGATGTCACCCCCCACATACGGGCGGTGAGCAGTGACGCCGCGTTTGTAGGCCTGGTCGATGTAGGTAGGCTGCAATGGCTGCGAGCCGGTTACTGAGGTGTTGCTATCAGCTCCAACAACGGTGGCTTCCAGCTTCTGGAACTTGTTGTCGGCCATGCTGGTGATGAAGACCTCCGGGTATCCGTCGCCATCGATGTCGTTGCTGGCAATACCCATGCCCCAGACCTGCAGGCGCTTCCAGCCATCGTCTGTGGTGTACTGCACAGCATTTTTACCCGGTGTCACCTTCCAGAGTTGCTCTTGCCCGCCTTTGTAGTATTCGCGGTCATTGGCCACGCGCAGACTGGCCTGGCCACTGCGATTCCAGTCTGAGAACAACATGCTCAAAGCGCAGTAACCAGGCGTGAGCATTTCAGGGGCGGCAAACTGTTTGCCGCTGACGTCGGGCCGCAGCAGCATGCCAGGTGTACAAGTGCCCCAGGGGAAATCAGGGCGACTGCGGTCGTAGTAGCTGCCAACAGCCAGTGTGGGCATGGTTTGGCCTTTTTCCCAAGTGGCCGAGAAGGCAGTGTGCCAGCCGTTGCTCTTGGGTATGTTCCACAGTTCATTCGCGCGCTCGAACTTGCATTGCCCCAGACCACGAAATACCTCCAGTTCGCCCACGCGCAGCACCACCAAATCGGCGTTGCCATCGCCATCGATGTCGATAGGGTAGGCCCCCGTTGCGCTGATGACTTCCATCCCGGAGCGCTGCTCCTGCAGCTTGATGGGGCCTGCACGAGTGCTCTTGTTGCGGTAGAACTTGGCCTTGTTGACTCCGCCGGTGATGTAGATTTCTGACAGGCCATCGCTGTCGCAATCGAACACCGCCACGCCCCCGCCCACCATGAATTCGTCCTGACCCTCAAAGCGACTTTGCAGGCCCGCGGTGTCGGTTTCTTCCACAAAGCGAGGTGTGGCGGGTAAGGCATCGGCTGCGCTTGCAGCCTGCAGTGCAACGGCGGCGGCAACAATGAAGGGGACTTGCTTGCTCAACACGCGTTCAACTCCCATTACAGGTTCACCCAAGCACCGGTCTTTTCGGAGGCAAACAAGGCGTCAATCACACGCATGTTGAGAATTGCGTCTTCCACCCCATAGGGCAGTGGGATGGCGCCGCGCACGGCCTGGCTAAAGGCATCAACCTCCAGTGTGTACATGTCGCAGGCCGGTACCACCTCGGTGCGGATGGAACCACCATCGAGCTGGCTGCCGTCGTCGGTAAACACCTCGGTGGAGCCGCCCAGCGGCGCGTTAAAGGGAATGTGTAACTCGATGCGCTTTTGGGTTCCGCACACCTGCACGCGTTGGTAGGGCGCAGACTGCATAGACACCGTGAAGTCCAGTCGGCGGCCCTCCCCGAAGTCCACCAGGGCGCTCACGGTGCGGTCGGTCTGGAATTCGGGGTCTCGGTCTACCAAGGCGATAACGCGCTTGGGCTCCGCGTCAAACAAGAACCGCCCCGTCACGATGGGGTAGCAGCCAATGTCGTACAGGGCTCCGCCGCCAATGTTGGCCTGGTTGCGCACATTGGCGGGGTCCCGGTTGTAATAAGAGAAGTAGGCCTGCACTGTGCGCAGATTGCCCAACTCGCCTGCGCGCACCCGCTCACGCACCAACAGCCATTGTGGATGGAAGCGCACCATAAAGGCCTCCATGATGAGCACCTTGTCGCTCACCTCGCGCAACTGCGCAGCTTCATTGGCGTTTAGGGCCACCGGCTTTTCGCACAAGACGTGTTTGCCAGCACGGGCTGCAGCCAACGTCATGGGCACATGCTCGTGGTTGGGCAGGGGGTTGTAGATGGCTTCGATTTCAGGGTCGGCCAGAAGCTCTGCGTAGCTGCCATAGACCACCGGTATGGCCAGTTTGTCGGCCAGTGCGCGACCCTTGTCCAGATTGCGTGAGCTAATCGCCCGCAGCTCGCAGTGCTGGCTATTTTGCATGGCAGGGATGACTTTTTCCCAACCAATTTTGGCGGTGCTGAGAACGCCCCAGACGACTTTTTTCATATGCAAACCTTTGCAGTCTTTAAGCAGACAACCTGCGCCCGGGTCTTACCCCATGGGCGCGCAAGCGGGTCTTGTCAGATAAATACGTTGAGCAAGTTCTCGATGCGCTCTTGGCGGCCGGAAACCGGGCGGATGTCGGTGTTGTGCTCCAGCACCCGCGCAGCCACTGCGTCCAGACTGAGTCGGCCGGAGAGCACATCACGGCCGAAGGTGGTGTTCCAACCGGCGTAGCGGTCTTCGGTGATCTTGGCAAAGCGGCCGTCCCGGATCATGGCGTCGGCAATCAAGAGCGCGCGAGCGGCAGTATCCATGCCCCCGATGTGGCCATGGAACATGTCTTCGGGGTCAATCGACTGGCGGCGTACTTTGCTGTCGAAGTTCAGGCCGCCGGTGGTAAAGCCGCCGCCTTGTAGGATGTAGTACATCGCCAAAGCGGTCTCGGGGATGTTGTTGGGAAACTGGTCGGTGTCCCACTGGCACTGCATGTCACCGCGGTTCATATCTATGGAGCCGAAGATGCCAAGATCAATGGCACTGACGATTTCATGCTCGAAACTGTGACCGGCCAGGGTGGCGTGGTTGGCTTCGATGTTGACACGGATTTCTTTCTCGAGGCCGTGCTTTTGCAGAAAACCAAAAACGGTGGCCACATCAAAATCGTACTGGTGTTTGCTGGGTTCGCGCGGCTTGGGTTCAATCAGGATGGTGCCTTTGAAACCGATTTTGTGCTTGTACTCCACCACCATGTTCAAAAAGCGGCCCATCTGGTCGAGCTCCTGACCCATGCGGGTGTTGAGCAGGGTCTCGTAGCCTTCACGGCCACCCCACAGCACGTAGTTCTCGCCGCCCAACTTCAAGGTGGCGTCCATGGCTTCTTTGACTTGCAGGGCGCCCAGCGCAAAAATTTCGGGATTGGGGTTGGTGGCCGCACCCGACATGAAGCGGCGGTGGCTGAACAGGTTGGCGGTGCCCCACAGCAGTTTCATGCCGGTGTCTTGTTGCTTCCTGGCCAGCACGTCCACCATGGCGTGGAAGTTGGCCACGCTCTCGCGCGGTGTTTTGCCCTCTGGGGCCACGTCGCGGTCGTGGAAGCAGTAATAAGGCGCGCCCAGCTTTTGGAAAAACTCAAAGGCCACATCGGCTTTGAGCTCGGCTGCCGCCATGGGGTCGCCCATGTGGTGCCAGGGCCGCTCGAAGGTGTCGCCGCCGAAGGGGTCGCGCCCATCCCAGCAGAAGCTGTGCCAGTAGCAGGAGGCAAATCGCAAGTGGTCTTCCATGCGCTTCCCCGCCACGACTTGGTCTTTGTCGTACCACTTGAAAGAAAGAGGGTTCTTGGACTCAGGGCCCTCAAAGGCGATGGGGGCGATGGCGTTGAAGTAGGTGCTCATGGGGGCTTCCTGGTAACGGTCGATAGGCAGGGGTTTTGGAATGCGTTGGGGGTGTTGGGAGTAGCGCTTTATTGCAAGGCCTTGAGCGCGGGGTACAGCGTCTGGAACTTGGCATGGCGCGGTCCCAGCACGGCCTGCTCTGCGGCATTGGGCTGGTAGCTTTTGGCAATGGCGGGCTGGGCGCATACATCGGCCACCGACGCTCCGGCGGCAAGACAGCCCAAGCGTGTCGCGCCCAGTGCACCACCAGCGGTGGACTCCGCATGGGTGGCAATTTCCACACTCAAACCAGAGGCCAGTTGCTGGGCCCACATGGCGCTGCGGTCGCCGCCACCTACCAAGGACGGGCGCTTCACATCGCTACCTGCTTTCTTCAAGGCATTCAGCCCATCGGTCTAGCCATAGGTGATGCCTTCTATCACCAAACGCGCTCATGGGTTGCTCCGTTGGATGAAGGGGATAAGACGACCCCATGCGATGGGGCCGCCGGATCACATAGGATCGATCAACTCAGGGATGCGGGTAATCTTTTTTCCCGCGATGATCATTCCCAAGACTTCGTCCTCGGTCACGTCCGCGGTCTTGTAGGTCCCCACGGTTTTGCCGTTCTTCATAACGCACAGGCGGTCTGACAGGCCGAACACATCCGGCATGTCGTGGCTGATCAGGAAGATACCCACGCCACGTGCTTTCAAAGTGCGCACGAGTTCGTGCACCATTTGCGTTTCTTCTGGCCCGAGTGCGGCGCAAGGTTCGTCCATGACCAATGCCTTGGCCTTGAAATACAAAGCTCGCGAGATAGCAACCACTTGGCGTTGGCCACCCGACAAGGCGCGTACCGGAACCCGGATGTTCTTGAAGTTGGGGTTCAACTGCTTGAACACTTCACGGGCCTCACGCTCCATGGAGTAATCATCCAGAGTGCCCCACTTGGTCTTGATTTCGCGACCCAGAAATAGATTGGCCACGGCGTCCAAGTTATCGGCCAATGCCAGCGTCTGGTAGATGGTTTCCACGCCATAGCGCTGTGAGTCGGAGGGGTTCTCGATCACGGCCTGCTCGCCCTGGATGTTGATGGAACCGCTGTCAATAGGATAAGCACCGGCAAGCATTTTCATCAGAGTGGATTTGCCCGCGCCGTTATGGCCAAGCAGGGCCACCACTTCCCCAGCGTAAAGCTTGAGCGTTACTTTCTCCACCGCATGCACGCCACCAAAGGCTTTGCTCACGCCCTGGATATCTACCAGTGGAACATTGTTGTTGCCAGTCATCACAGTCGCTCCCCCGTTGCACGGCGATAAATCACATCAAACACCACAGCCACAATGAGCACCTGCCCAATGATGACCAAGCGTTGCCCCACGCCTACTTCCATGAGCAAAAGGCCGCTTTCCAGAAACTGGATGATGAGTGCTCCCAGCACGGTGCCCAATACGCTGCCGCTCCCGCCAGAGAGTGCAACGCCACCGATCACTGCAGCAGCAATGGCATACAACTCCATGCCGGTTCCAAGTGAAGCCGTGCCCGCATTCAGGCGGGAGATGGCCACCATGGCGGCAATTGTTGTCATCACACCCAAAAGCAAAAAGATTTTCAGTGTGACCCAACGCACCGGAATACCCACCAGGTTGGCGGCCTCCGGGTTGCCGCCGATGGCATAGATGTAACGGCCAAAACTGGTGCGGTTGACGATGAAGGAAATGAACGCAACCACTACGGCCCAGATTAAAACGGGATTGGGAATGCCTTGTGGTTCATCCTTACTTTGGATTTGATACGAACACATCACACCTACAAAAAGCAGGATGACTGCAACAAAAAATCCTGTAATCAACAAGTCAAATAGCAACGGACGTGGTGCCAGCCCGTGGGACTGCATGGAGCGTCTGCGCTGCAAAGTGTTGACCATGAGAACCAAGCTGGCGATCAAGCCCAGTGCCCAACTTGCGGTCGTACCGATGGCCCCATCCAGTCCGCCACCAATGAGCAGAAAGGTCGGGTCAGATATAGGCTGGGTGCGTCCATCGGAGAACAGAAACGCAATACCGCGAAAAGAGACCAGTCCACCCAGGGTCACCACAAACGAGGCCACTCCCAGATAGGCGGACAGCCAGCCCTGGTACAGGTAAACGGCCAATGAAATGGCCAACCCCACAAAACTGGCGGGAATCCAGTGCCAGCCCTTGCTGTACATCAGGTAAGCGATGGCAACCCCCACCGTGGCCAAGACCGATCCAACAGACAGGTCAATTTGTCTGGCAACGATAACGAGACCGATGGCTGCAGCTACTATGCCCACAACAGCGGATTGCTGAGCAATGTTGTAGAGGTTTTCAGGGGACAGAAAGTTACCTGTCGCGACATGGAACGCCAACGCCATAGCCACCAGCACGATGGACATGATCATCAGCCTCAGGTCGAGTGCGCTGACCTGGAATTTCTCTTGCATCGATCTCATAGTGTTCTCTCGTAAGCGCTTATGTTGCAGGCGCAGGTGGGAAGCCCCATGGCTTCCCACCCTTGGCGCAACTCGCTAGGACCTGGTTACTTGCAGGCGGCCGGGCCAGTGGCTTTGTCAACGCCCTTGCAGGCGGCGTCTTTGGAAATCCAACCTGCTTTAATCACAACATCAAGGTTGGCCTTGGTGATTGGGATGGGTTTGAGAAGGATGGATTGCAAAGCCACTTTCTTCTCGCCATCGCTGAACACAGAAGCGCCCTTGGGCTTCTCACCCTTGGCGAGCGCAACAGCAACTTGTGCGCCGACCTTGCCAAGCTCGCGGGAGTCCTTCCAAACAGACACGGTTTGACTGCCCATAGCAACGCGGTTCAGTGCAGCGTGGTCACCGTCCTGGCCGGAAACTGGAACGCCCTTCATGCCTTTGGAAGACAGTGCCGCGACCACACCGCCAGCCATACCGTCATTGGAGGAAACCACTGCATCAACCTTGCCACCGGTTTTGGTCAGAATTTGCTCCATGTTCTTCTGAGCAGCTTCTGGCTTCCAGTCGTCTGTGTACTCTTCGCCCACGATCTTGATGTCGCCCTTTTTGATGGAAGCGTCCAACACTTCTTGCTGGCCTGCACGCAGCAAGTCAGCATTGGGGTCTGTGGATGCCCCCTTGATCATGGCGTAGTTGCCTTTGGGCTTGGCAGCCAAGATGGCTTGCGCTTGCAGGCGACCCACTTCCTTGTTGTTGAAGGAGATGTAGAACACTTCGGGAGATTCGAACAGGCGGTCATAGGCAATCACTGGAATGCCCTTGGCCTTGGCCTTGGCCAGTGCAGGTGCAATAGCGTCCTTGTCCTGGGCCAGAATCATCAGCACTTTTGCGCCTTTGTTGATCAGGCCGTCGATGTCTGCGAGCTGCTTTTCGGGGGATGCTTGTGCATCGGCCGCCACGTATGTGGCGCCGTGCTTGGCGAGTTCGTCCTTGATGGCTTTCTCGTCGGTTGTCCAACGTTCTTCACGGAAATTGGACCAGCTCACGCCAACCACCTGAGCCATCACTGAGGTGCTGGCTGCGGCAAACAGTGCAGCTGCCATTACGGTGCGTTTAAATTTCATTCAAGTCTCCAAAAAAAACACGCAAGTCGAACTTGGACGGTTTCGACAACCCATTTCTTGACCCAGGCCGCCCCCTGGGTATTTCACTTGCTCGGGTTCTGGGAACCCAAATCAAGATCTCTCGCTAAATCCACGCCACCACAAGCAGGACGGCGTTATTGCCAGCCCAGTGCCTGGAGCTGACCTTGCGCACCTCTTTGCTTCATGTACAAACCGCTGGGATTGCTCTGACCAACACAGGAACGCCGTTGCAAGGATTGACCGTGGATAAACAACTGCATAAACTCTTTCAATATTCATTGCAGATTAATATGCAATGAATATTGCATTGAATGATAAGTGGCAACACATACTGCACAATCCGGGTTTACCCTAAATTTGTTGTGCAAACATGGTTAAGCTGCACTTCACCACGCACCGGTTGACTGCGCCCTGTGTTTTCCTATTCCTCTACCGGGCGCTGCAGGCGCACCCAGGGGAAAAACGCCACCTAATAGGTGGCGCTCATTGGCATGACTGGGCTCGTAGCGGTGCTACGCAACAGCTTTCAAAGCGTTTCGGTTGACAACGAGGTTGTGGTCAATACAGCCGTTGAAAAAATCCAAAACGTTTTGGACCGACGAGATGGCCATGCGTTCACCGCACTCGGCCGTCAGTCCGGCGATGTGGGGCGTCAGGGTGGCGTTATGCAAGCCAAAAAGGGCATTGCCCTCGGTCGGAGGTTCGGTCTCAAAAACATCCACCCCGGCGCCAGCAATTACGCCGTTCTTGAGTGCATCAGCCAGTGCAGCCTCATCAATGACGCCACCACGCGCGGTGTTTACCAAAACCGCGTTGGGGCGCATCAACGCAATTTCGGCCGCGCCAATCAGCGCTTTGCCGCTGTGCGGCACGTTGACCGATACGGCATCCGCCCAGCGCAAACCCTCTTCCAGCGTGCTGACCGGCGCAACCTCACCGGCAGGCCAACCGGCTTTTTCCAGATAAGGGTCAAACGCGCGTATGGTCATGTTGAAACCCGATGCCATGCGAGCCAGGTGCCTGCCAATGCGGCCGTAGCCGATGATCAACAGGTTCTTGCCGCTGACCTCGCGGGCTGAAAGCGTGTTGCGCCAGCCCCATTCGCCGTGGCGCACCGAGGCGTCTGCCTTGACGGTCTGCTTGGTCGCAGCCAGCACCAGCATCATGCTGTGTTCGGCCACTGATATCGAGTTGGCATCGCCACAGATGGCCAGTGCAATGCCGCGCGCATTGACCGATGGCAGGTCCACCGCGTCATAGCCTACGCCATGGCGCGACACGATCTTGAGGTGTGGTGCTGACGCTATGGTGGCCGCGCTGCAGGGTTGCGTGCGGATCACCAAGGCATCGGCTTTTCCCATGAAGGGCGCGTAGCTGGCCTCGCTCACCTCTTCCACGTAGTCATAGGTAATGCCCGGTACGTTCTGCAGCAGTGCCATGCCGCTGGGATGGATCTTTCCGGCAACAACAATGTGGGGCATCAGTACGCTCCCTTTGATTCGGCAACTTGGGCAGACTTTTCGCCCGCCAGTTTGCGGAACCTGGCAACACTGTCTTGTGCTGCAGCGGCGAGCAAACGCGAGTCACCCGAGACGGTGGTCATGTCAAAGCCCCAGGCGATGGCGCGAACCGCGTACTCCGGCGTGCCGCAGTGCAGGGCGGCACGAATGCCATTTTTCTTGCAAGCCGCCACGATTGTTTTCAGGGCTTCAATCATTTCAGGCTCCTCGCGATCAAAGGCCGGAGCCAGCCGCCCCTGCATCAGGCTGAAGGTCAGGTCTGCGGGGCCCACATAGATCCCATCCAGACCTGGTGTGGCAGCAATCGCGTTCAGGTTCTGCATGGCCTCTGCCGTTTCCACCATGGCGAATGCCAGCATTTCGCCGTTGGCTTCCTGAGCGTAGTTGGCGCCTGCCGAGAAGTTGGCACGTGTGGGGCCAAAGGAGCGTTGGCCCAAGGGCGGGTAGCGCATGTAACTCACAAATTCCGCCGCTTGTTCGGCCGTATTGATCATGGGGCAGACCACGCCATACGCACCGGCGTCCAGGGCCTTCATGATGATTCCGGGTTCCAGCCATGGCACTCGGGCCAGCAGGGTCAGGCCCGAGGCACGCATGGCCTGGAACATGGGCAGCACATCGCTGTAATCCAGCGCACCGTGCTGGATGTCAATGCAGATGCTGTCATAGCCCTGAGCGGCCATGATCTCAGCGGTAAAGGGGTTGCCCACCGACAGCCAGCCGTTGAGGCTGGGTTTGCCTTGTTCCCAAATTTCCTTGAGTTTGTTCTTAATCATGCGGGTCTCTTACAAAACGATTTGTGCCAGCTTGGTGTCAAGGTAGTCGGCAATGCCTTCTACGCCTCCTTCGCGGCCCATGCCGGAATACTTGGTGCCACCAAACGGGGCTTCCGAGGCGGCCATGGCAAAACTGTTGATGCCCACCATGCCGACCTTGAGGCCCGCGACTGTGTCCCGGATGCGCTTGGCGCTGCGCGTGAAAGCGTAGGCAGACAGCCCCATCTCTGAGGCGTTGGCACGCTGTATCACTTCGTCGTCGTTCTTGAAGGTGGTGATGGCAGCAATAGGTCCAAAGTTTTCCTGCTCAAACACCTTCATGGAATCGGTCACATTCACCAGCACCGTGGGTTCAAAAAAGAAGCCTTTGGCATGCTGAGTTGAGCGGCGCCCCCCGGTGGCCACCTTGGCGCCCGCCGCAATGGCGTTCTCAACAATGGATTCCATCTCGTCCATACGCGCCGCGTTGATCAGCGGGCCCATTTGCGTTGCGGCGTCCAGGCCGTCACCCAACTTCAGTGCCTTGGCACGTTCCACAAAGCCCTCCACAAAAGCATCGTGCAAGCTTTCATGGATAAAGAAGCGGTCTGCCGTCACGCACACCTGCCCTGCATTGGCGTACTTGGTGGGCACCGAGACACTCAGCGCCAATTCCAGGTCGGCGTCGTCGTACACGATAAGCGGCGCATTGCCACCCAACTCCATGGAGGTTTTCTTGACGGTGTCCGCAGCGTCGCGCAGCATTTGCTGGCCCACGCGGGTAGAGCCGGTGAGCGATACCTTGCGCACCGACGCTGCCGCCATGATGGGCGCGTAGGTGGTTGAGGTGGGCCCGACCACCAACCCAACAACACCTGCCGGAATGTTCGCTTCTCTCAGGCAATCCACCATCACCATGGCCACACCCGGTGTCTGGCTGGAAGGGCGGATGACGATGGAGCAGCCGGCCGCCAATGCAGGCGCCACTTTGCGTGCAATCAGGGCTGCCGGAAAGTTCCAAGCCGTGAAAGCCGCAGCCACGCCCACGGGCTCATGGCTGATTTCAAAACGACCGCCGGGTACGCGGCTCTCTACCACTCGGCCATAGATGCGTCGGGCCTCTTCGGCCATCCACCGGAACTGGTCGATAGAGAGGTTCCATTCGCGTTCAGCCTGAGCGAGGGGCTTGCCGGTTTCAGTGGAAATCATGGTCGCGCCTTCCATGCGGCGGCGGGTCATGATGTCGGCCACCAGGTGCAGTGCATCGGCGCGCTCGAATGAGGATTTTCTCTTCCAGATATCAAATCCTCGCTCTGCACACGCAATGGCTTCCAGCGTGTCCGCGTGCGTGGCATAGGGCACGTTTCCCAGCGACTCTTGAGTCACAGGGCTGAACACCGGGGCGCTCTGCTTGTCCGACGCTTCGCGCCATTCTCCGCTCAGAAACAGGCCAAATTTTTTGTACATCACTTAACCCATTTCACTCATTTGGACCACGCGGCCCGTTTGCGCGGATTTCAGCGCAGCTTCGGCCAACATCAGCGCCAGGCGGCCATCGGTAAAGCCCACTTCAGGGGCACGCTTGTTTTCAATGGCGTCCACGAATTCGCTGATCTCGTCAGCAAACGCTTGCTCGTAGCGTTCAATAAAAAAGTTCTGGTAGGGCTCCGAACGCTCGGTAAAAGTCTGGGTGTGCAGGGTGGCTTCGTGGTTCTTGCGGTTCTGCGAGCTCGCCAGACCCAAGGTGCCCAGGGCTTCCACGCGCTGGTCGTAGCCGTACACCGCTTGCCGCGAGTTGTTGATAACGCACTGCTTGCCGCTGGCGGTTGTTAAAGTGACGCACACCGTGTCGTAGTCCTGTAACTCATCCATAAGCGCAGGGTTCACCAGGCGGCTGCCTGTTGCAAACACGCTCACCGGTTCTTCGCCCAACATGAAGCGAGCCATGTCGAAGTCATGGATGGTCATGTCGCGAAAAATGCCGCCAGACACGCGCAAATAAGCGGCGGGTGCCATGCCAGGATCCCGCGAAGTAATCATGACCTGGTGCAATTCGCCAATATCGCCACGGCGCACGGCATCACGTGTTGCACGGTGGCCCGGGTCGAAGCGGCGTACAAAGCCCAACATGATGGGCACATTGCTGTTGCGGATCTTCTCGAAGCAGGCGTTAACGCGGGCCAAACTCAAATCAATGGGCTTCTCGCACAGAATAGGTTTGCCAGCAGCAACCGCCTGTTCCAGAATGTCTGCGTGCGTGTCGGTGGAAGTTGCAATAAGAATTGCATCCACGCCGGGGTCAGCCAGAACCTCGGCAATAGAGCCAGATGTTTTCACACCCAATTCCGCGGCCACTTTGTCAGCTGAGGGCTGATGAATATCAAATACCGTTGCCAGACGCGCACGTGGGTGTTTGGCGATGTTACGAGCATGCATCGCACCGATGCGACCACAACCTAAAACTGCAATGTTGACCATAAGGTACCTCCTTGTGCAATAATAATTGCTGATAGATGAGATTGTCAATAACTGATTCAAACCCTGGAGATTCACATGCTCGAGAAGACCGTTCGCCTCACCATGGCCCAAGCGCTGGTCAAGTACCTGTGCAACCAATTCACCGAAATCGAGGGTGAGAAGGTGCCCCTTTTTGCGGGTGTGTTCGCCATTTTTGGGCACGGCAACGTGACTTGTTTGTCAGAGGCACTCGAAGCAGTTCAAGACACCTTGCCCACTTGGCGCGGCCAGAACGAGCAGTCCATGGCGCTGTCTGCCGTGGCCTTTGCCAAGGCCAAAAAGCGCCGCCAGTTGATGATTGCGGCCACATCCATTGGCCCCGGTGCGGCCAATATGGTCACCGCCGCGGGCACGGCCCACGCCAACCGCCTGCCGGTGTTGCTGCTGGCGGGTGACACCTTTGCCAACCGCCTGCCCGACCCCGTGCTGCAACAGGTGGAGCATTACAACAACCCAACCATCACCGTGAACGACAGCTTCAAGGCTGTGGTGCGCTACTGGGACCGGATCACCCTGCCCGAGCAAATCATCACGTCCCTGCCACAAGCCATTGCCACCATGCTGGACCCGGCCGATTGCGGCCCGGCTTTCATTGGCCTGTGCCAGGACACGCAGGAAATTGCCTTTGATTACCCGGTGGAATTCTTCGAGCCCACAACCTGGGGGGTACCCCGCCCCCGTGCCGACAAAGACAAGGTTGCGCAAGCCGTGGCACTGCTCAAGACCGCCAAGAAGCCGCTCATCATCTCGGGCGGTGGCGTGCGCTACTCGCTGGCTGAAACCGAAGTGGCGGACTTTGCCTTGCGCCATAACATCCCCGTGGTGGAAACCATCGCAGGCAAGGGCGGCCTTACCCACTACCACCCCGCCCATGCAGGCCCGATCGGCATCGTAGGCTCCACCTCGGCCAACGCACTGGCCAGTGAAGCCGATGTGATAGTGGCTATTGGGACCCGTTTGCAAGACTTCACAACGGGTTCTTGGACCCTGTTTGGTCGCGATGCCAAGTTCGTCGCGGTCAACACCGCGCGGTGGGACGCTACCAAGCACCGTGCGCTGTCGGTGGTCGGTGATGCCCGAGAGACGGTTGAAGAAATGCACGACCAGTTGGGAACTTGGGAAGCCTCACCCGAGTGGTTTGGGCGCTCCCGCACCCTGTTTGGCGAGTGGGAAGCCTTGCTGGAAAGCCACAAAAAGCCTACCAACGCACCCATTCCCACCTATGCCCAGGTGGTGGACGTCATTAACAAAGGTGCGCGCGACAACGACACCCTGATCGCGGCCGCCGGCGGCATGCCGGGTGAAGTGACCAAGGGCTGGCGCGTGAAAGATCCACACACCTTTGACTGCGAATTTGGCTTCTCCTGCATGGGCTATGAAATTGCAGCCGGCTGGGGACACGCCATGGCCAAGGACGGAAAGGGCACCCCCATCGTGATGATTGGGGACGGCACCTACATGATGATGAACTCCGACATCTATTCCACCGTGCTCTCGGGCCACAAGATGATTGTGGTGGTGTGTGACAACGGGGGCTACGCGGTGATCAACCGCCTGCAGGAGTTCAAGGGCGTGCCCGGTTTTAACAACCTGCTCAAAGACTGCCGCGTGAAGAAGCCCTTCCCGGTGGACTTTGTGAAGCACGCCGAATCCATGGGCGCACTGGCTCGCAGCTGCAAGAACCTGGAAGAGCTGGCCGCCGCCATGGAATGGGCGCAGGGCAACGAGGTCACCACGCTCATCACCATCGTGACCGACGCCTTTGCCTGGGTGCCGGGCGATGCGGATTGGGACGTGGGTGTGCCCGAGGTGAGCACCCGCAAGTCCGTGCAAGAAGCGCGTGCGCACCAGGAGCAGATTCGCAGCAAACAACGTGTGGGTATTTGAGACTTTGAACCGAAGGAAATCATTGTGAACAGACTCGATGGAAAGATAGCCGTCATCACCGGCGGAACCCAAGGACTGGGCGCAGCCATTGCCCTGCAATTTGCCAGGGCAGGTGCTGCAGGGCTGGCCATTTGCGGACGCACGGCGGCCAAGGGCAACGCCGTGGCCGAACGCATTCAAAAAGAAACCGGCGTGAAAACCGTGTTTGTTGCCGCCGACCTGAACAGCGTGGACGACTGCCGCAACGTGGTGGAGCAGGCCGATAAGGCGTTTGGCCGCATTGATGTGCTGGTCAATGCTGCTGGATTGACCGACCGGGGCAACCTGCTCAACAGCTCGCAAGATCTGTTTGACCGCATGTTTGCGGTCAATGTGCGTGCACCTTTCTTCCTGATGCAGGAATGCGCCAAGCGCATGATCCGTGACGGCGTAGCAGGCACCATGGTGAACATTGGCTCCACCTCCGAGCGTGCGGGGCAACCTTTTCTGTCGCCTTACTCGGCATCCAAAGGCGCACTGGCCACACTGACGCGCAATTCGGGCTATTCGCTCATGCGCAATCGTATTCGTGTGAACCAGCTCGATATCGGCTGGATGGCCTCCGATGGCGAAGACCGTGTGCAACGCGAATACCACGGTGCAGACCCTGACTGGCTCAAGAACGCAGCCGCCGCACAACCTTTTGGTCGCCTGCTGGCACCGGAAGAAGTGGCCAAGGCCGTGGCTTTTCTGGCATCGGACGACAGCGGAATGATGACCGGCTCGGTGGTGCATTTCGACCAGTCGGTGTGGGGTGCCTATGACGGTGGCCCACCCGCTCCCGCCGTGGCCTTGAGCGAATAATTTTTCAGGAGTCACAAGCATGAAAACCATCAAAGGACCCGGCATTTACCTTGCCCAGTTTGCAGCAGATGACGCTCCCTTCAACAAGCTGGACACGCTGGCGCAATGGGTGGCAGACCGGGGTTTCAAGGGCGTGCAGATTCCCACCTGGGACACCCGACTCATCAATTTGAAGCTGGCCGCCGAAAGCCAGACCTATTGCGACGAAATCAAGGGAACCTTGGCCGCCAAAGGTCTGGAGATCACCGAGCTGGCATCGCACATCACCGGGCAACTGGTGGCGGTGCATCCTGCGCATGACCAAATCATGGACAGCTTTGCCCCCGAAGCCGTGCGCGGCAACCCGACGCTGCGCCAGCAATGGGCGGTGGAGCAAATGGGCTACTGCGCCCGCGCCTCCAAGAACCTGGGCGTGGACCGCCACGTGTCCTTCACCGGCTCGCTGCTGTGGCCCTACCTGTATCCCTATCCGCAGTGGCCCGAGGGCTTGGTGGACGAAGCCTTTGACGAGCTGGCCAAGCGCTGGTTGCCCATCCTCAACCAGTTCGCCGACAACGGCGTGGACCTGTGTTTTGAAGTGCACCCCTGCGAAGACGTGCACGACGGCCTGACCTTCGAGATGTTCCTGGAGCGTGTGAACAACCACCCGCGGTGCAACATCCTCTACGATCCCAGCCACTTTGTGCTGCAGCAACTCGACTACCTGGCCTTCATTGACCACTACCACGAGCGTATCAAGATGTTCCACGTCAAGGATGCGGAGTTCCGCCCCAATGGCAAGACCGGTGCCTATGGCGGCTTCCAGCCCTGGAAGAACCGGGCCGGACGTTTCCGTTCGCTGGGCGATGGCCAGGTGGACTTTGGTGCCATCTTCTCCAAGTTCGCCACCTACGACTTCGACGGCTGGGCCGTGCTGGAGTGGGAGTGCTTCCTGAAGAACCAGGACGACGGTGCCCGCGAAGGCGCCGAGTTCATTAAAAAACACATCATCAAGGTGTCGGAGCGCGCGTTCGACGACTTCGTGAAATCCGGCGCCAACAAGGCGGCCAACCGCAGCATTCTGGGCATTTAAGGAACGCACATGAGCAACAACACAACTCCGCGCCGCACGCTGCGCCTGGGCATGGTGGGCGGCGGTGAAGGTGCCTACATCGGCAACATCCACCGCATCGCAGCGCGCCAGGACGGCGCCCTGCAACTGGTGG